>Ga0209262_10000192_pt1 | contig 34902 bp, 32 predicted proteins | sample Lowcelwee11metaG_FD_187171 | JGI IMG/M metagenome (GOLD analysis project Ga0209262, IMG submission 187171) | Freshwater pond sediment microbial communities from the University of Edinburgh, under environmental carbon perturbations - Low... | ecosystem: Environmental > Aquatic > Freshwater >... | reverse complement strand
TTCCTTCAGCGCCTTGAGCAGCACTTGGCGCTCCTGCTCGTCCAGGTAGGTCTGCAGGTCGGGCGGAATGTCGGCGGCCGGTTCCGATGCCGGGGCGGGTGCCGCGAACGCCTCGGCTGTTGACGGACTCTCGGGGCGCATCGCCGTGTCGCCCGTATCCCCAAAATCTTCCGCCTGCAGCACCGCACCGCTGCTGAGTGCCAGCGCGCGCTGCAGCAGGTTTTCCAGTTCACGCACATTGCCGGGCAGCTCGCAGGCTTGCAGCCACGCCAGAGCCGTGTTGGACAGTTCGGGCACGGGTTGGCCCGATTCGCCACAGATGCGCTGCAGCAGGGCGTGGGCCAGCTCGAACAGGTCTTCGCGCCGCTCGCGCAGGGCCGGCGTGCGCAGGCCGATCACGTTCAGCCGGTAAAACAGGTCTTGCCGGAACTCGCCACTCTTGACGAGCGCGGCCAGATCGCGGTGGGTGGCGCTGACCAGGCGCACGTCCACCGCTTCTTCCTGCACGCCGCCGAGCGGACGCACGCGCCGCTCCTGGATCACGCGCAACAGCTTGGCCTGCATCTGGAGCGGCAGGTCACCGATTTCGTCAAGGAACAGGGTGCCGCCCTTGGCCGCCTGGAAGTAGCCTTCGCGGTCCTGGGTGGCGCCGGTGAAGGCCCCTTTGCGGGCGCCGAAAAATTCGGCCTCGATCAGGTTTTCGGGAATCGCGCCGCAGTTGACCGCGACGAAAGGGCCGGCGGCGCGGTGGCTGCATTCGTGCACAGCATGCGCCACCAGTTCCTTGCCGGTGCCCGATTCGCCGAGGATGAGCACGGGCGCCATGCTGGTCGCCACTTTTTCGATGCGGTTGCGGATCTGCACCATGCAGCCCGAGGCGCCGACGATGCGTTCCAGGGCCTGCACGCCGGCTGGCGGTGGCGGGGCGCTGCGCGGCATGGTGTCGCCCGAGGGCGGTCGCATCGCGGCCGGGCGCCGCTGGCTCTGCAGCGCGGCCGTCACCGCGGCGCGTAGCTGCTTGAGGTCCACCGGTTTGGTGAGGTAGTCGAAGGCGCCGGTCTTGAGCGCTTCGACCGCGTTCTCGGCCGAGCCGTAGGCGGTGATGACGATGCTCTTTTCGGTGCGCTGATCGGTGTTGAGTTCACGCAGCAACTCCAGGCCGAGTCCGTCGGGCAGGCGCATGTCGGTGATCAGCACGTCAAAGTGGCGTTGTGCCAGCCACTCCCGGGCCTGGGTGAGGTCGGGGGCGGACACCACTTCATGGCCTTCGCGCAGCAGTGTCAGCTCGTAGAGGGTGCGCAGGTCCGGCTCGTCGTCGACGACCAGGATGGACGTGGGTGTGGTTGCGGTCATCTCTCGGCAGGGGAAGGGGTCACAGGGTGGACATGGACGGCGGGTCCACCTGCGACGGGCCGGGGCGGGTCAGGCCGGGCACCGAGTCGCCCATGGGGTAAGCCAGGCTTTGCTGCGCGGGCTGGCTGCCCGCAGTCGCGCTGGGCAGGAGCACAAAGAACTCGTTGCCTTCGCGCTGGTCGAGCCGGCTGCGCTGGTAGGCGATCTGCGCCCCGTAGCGCTCGCAGAGTTCGCGGCAGATATAAAGGCCCAGGCCGCTGGAGCGGCTTTCTGATGAAAAGAAGGGCTCGAACAGGTGGCGCAACACGCTGGCCTCCAGCGGTGCGCCATCGCTCCAGATCGACAGGCGCACCCGGTCGGTGCCGCCGGGCTGCGTGATGACGCGGATGGAGGAGGGTTTGCCGCTGGCGTGGCGCAGGGCGTTGTCGAGCAGGTTGATCAGCAGGCGCCGCAGGTGCTCGGGGTCGAAGCTCACATGGGCCTGAGGCGCGTGCAGGTGCACACCCAGAATGCCCTGAATCTGGTTCTGGCGGTTCCACTCGTGCGTGATCTGGCGCACCGTCGGATCCAGTGGCAGCGCCGATGCATACGTGCCGTCCTGCTGGGGTTGGGCGCGCGCCACGTTGAGGATGTCGTCCACGATGCGCGCGAGCCGCTGGGCGTTCTGCTCGATCATGCGCGTGAGCCGCTTCTGCCCGGGTTCGATCACTTCTTCGTCGAGCAGCGCGTTGGCCTGGGTGATGGCCGACAGCGGGTTGCGGATTTCGTGCGCCACGGCCGCCGACATGCGACCCATGGAGGCCAGCTTCTCGGTGCGCACGCGGGCCTCGACTTCGCGCAGGTCTTCGAGGAACAGCACGCAAAGGGCGGCCTGCGCCTGGCCCTGGGTGCGCGTGAGCCGGGTGCGCGCGAAAAACCGGTGCGAGGTGAACTCGTCGATGTCGATGCGCACCTCGGACTCCATGGGTTGCCCGAGCGCGAAGCTCTCGTTCACCAGATGGGACAACCCCTCCCACCCGTGGCGCGCCGACAGCAGCAGTTTGGCGGCGTGCGGGTAGTGCTCGCCCATGAGCATGGACTTGGCCGCCGGATTGGCGTTGCGCACCACGCCGTGTGGATCGACCACCAGAACGCCTTCGCTCAGGCTCTCGATCACCAGTTCGTTGACCTGGGCCTGCGCGCGGGCGGCGGCCTGGCTGCTCTGGGCCAGCACTTCTTCCCGCGCCAGCCTGACAGCGAGCTGGTTGGCCAGCAGGGCAACGATGAAGAAACCGGTGCCCGTCAGACCCGCTTGCAGGAAGCGTGAGGCGGAGACGTCGCTCAGCAAGGCCGCACTCGCGGCCGCTTCACCGAGCAGGAACAGCGTGACGCTCGCAGCGGTGGCGAGCGCCAGCGTCATCGAACCCAGCACCGCAGCCAGCAGAACCGGCAGGGCAAACAGGGGCGTGTAGTTGAGGCCGCCCTGCTGGAAGAACTGCAGCAGGCCGAACACCAGCAGGTCGACACCAATGGTCAGTGGCCACTGCAGGCCGCCCGCTTTCCCCGGGTTGTCTGCCGGCAACCAGAACATCACGGCCAGTGCGGCGGTGAGGTGCAGGGCGCTGACCAGCACCAGCCAGTTCGGGCCTCCGCTGTGGTTGAGCAATTCGAAAACCTGCAACGCCAGCAAGACAGCGGCGATGAAGGCCCGGGCCCGCATGAAGGCGCGCCACAGGCGCTCAAAAGCGTGGCGCCGCTGTTCGCGACCCAGCGATCCGTGGTCCTCAAAGGTGGAGAACCAGGAAGGCGCGAAACTGGGGTTGTGGTCCTGGGCCATGTGTGTTCTTGCCTGGCGCACAGGCCCGGATCAGGTGTCCTGGCGCTCGTGCAGCGCGCGGTGTTCGGCGCAGCAGTAGGCCCCCCGGGGGCCTTTGATGGCCTCGTTCTCGGGCAGGTGCGCGCCACATTGCAGGCAGGCCACCATGGCCACGGGCGGGAGGGGTTTGCGGGGCGCCGGGGCTTGGCCACGGTCAACGTCCTGCGAACGGTTGTTGCGCCAGACCCAGAACGCCACCAGGACCACAGCCAGTACGAGCAGAAATTTCATGTCAGTTTTTCACGGCGCCGAGGCGCCATCCGCATCGCATGAATCGGTTCAACCCAGAGGCACCGCCGGGCCGGCTTTGCCGGACGGCCAGTGCCGCCCCCCTTGAGGGGGGTGACGCGAAGCGGCGTGGGGGGTGTTTCATCCTAGGCGCGCTGCAGCACCACTTCGAGCACGAAGCGGGAGCCGACATACCCGAGCAGCAGAAAGCCCGCGCCGACATAAAGGGTGCGCACCGCGGTGCGGCCACGCCAGCCCAGCCGCCAGCGGCCGATCAGCAAGACACCCATGGTCAGCCAGGCCAGCACCGAGAAAGCGGTCTTGTGGTCCCAGACCCAGCCGTGGTCGAGCGTTCCCGAGAACCACCAGCCGGCCAGCAGCGTGGCGCTGAGCAGCGCAAAACCGGCCGCCACGAAGCGGAACGTGAGCCGTTCCAGGGTCAGCAGCGGCAGGGTGGAGTCGGTCGAGGCGCCCAGGCGCATGGACTTTTCTGCCCGCTGCATCATCCACGCGTGCACCACGGCCGCGGCGATGAGCCCGTAGGAGGCGATGCCAAGCGCCCAGTGCAGCGGCAACCAGCTCGACCGCAGGGCCGGGTAGGGTGAGCCGGGGAAGACCATGGCCAGCAACACCGCCACGGTGCCCAGCACAGCCAGCGTCCAGCGGGCGCGCATCTGGGGATACAGCCGCGTTTCCACAAGGTACACCGTCAGGACCAGCCAGGCGGTGACCGAGAGTGCGGGCGCAAAGCCAAAGCGGGGGGGGTGTTCGAACAGGCCCGATGCGAGCACCAGCAGGTGCAGCAGCCAGGCGATGGCCAGCACGCTGCGCGTCTGTGTGGCGCTCAGGCGCGGGTGGGCCCAGGCCAGCACGGCGTACGACAGCGCCGCCACCGCAGACAGCAGGGCGGCGGGCGGATTCGTCGACAGGGCAGGCAAGAGGTTCATTGGTTCAGCGCGGTACGCAGCAGGCGCCACAGGGCACGGCTAAAATCATCTGTACAGTTTAACGGTCTTGCCCGGACCAAGTTTGCCGGGGACCGGCCAGCCCATCCGAGACGCGCGGGCCATCTGCCCGACCCGTCGCCGCCCTTCTTGCGGCCCTCCAGCCCACCCGAGCACACCATGGCATCAGCCCTCTCAGACCGCCTCTCACGCATCGTCAAGGAAATGCGCGGCCAGGCCCGCATCACCGAAAGCAACGTCGCCGACATGTTGCGCGAGGTGCGCATGGCCTTGCTGGAGGCCGACGTGGCGCTGCCGGTGGTGCGCGACTTCATAGCGCGGGTGAAAGAAAGGGCGCTGGGCCAGGAAGTGATCGGTTCGCTCTCGCCGGGGCAGGCGCTGGTGAGCATCGTCAACCGCGAACTGGCCGTCACCATGGGCGAGGGTGTGTCGGACATCAACCTGGCGGCGCAGCCGCCGGCGGTGATCCTGATGGCTGGCCTGCAGGGCGCCGGTAAAACGACGACCACGGCCAAGCTGGCCAAGCACCTGATCGAGAAGCGCAAGAAGAAGGTGCTCACGGTCTCGGGTGACGTCTACCGCCCGGCGGCCATCGAGCAGCTGAAGACCGTGACCGCGCAGGCCGGCGCCGAGTGGTTCCCGAGCACGCCCGAGCAGAAACCGGTGGACATTGCGCGCGCCGCCATCGACTACGCCCGCAAGCACTATTTTGATGTGTTGCTGGTGGACACCGCCGGCCGCCTGGCGATCGACGAAGCGCTGATGCGCGAGATCCAGGAGCTGCACACGGTGCTCAAGCCGGTGGAAACGCTCTTCGTGGTGGACGCCATGCAGGGCCAGGACGCGATCAACACCGCCAAAGCCTTCAGCGCCGCGCTGCCGCTCACCGGCATCATCCTCACCAAGCTCGACGGCGATTCGCGCGGCGGCGCGGCGCTCTCGGTGCGCAGCGTCACCGGCGTGCCGATCAAGTTCGCCGGTGTGTCCGAGAAGATTGACGGCCTGGAGGTTTTCGACGCCGAGCGCCACGCGGGCCGCATCCTGGGCATGGGCGACATCCTGGCGCTGGTCGAGCAGGTCACGGCTGGCGTGGACATGGCCGCGGCGCAGAAGCTGGCCGCCAAGGTCAAGAGCGGCGAGGGGTTTGACCTCAACGATTTTCTCGACCAGATCCGCCAGATGAAACAGATGGGCGGCCTCTCCAGCCTGATGGACAAGTTGCCCAGCGCCATGACCGCCAAGGCCGGTCAGGTGGACATGGACCGCGCGGAGAAAGACATCAAGCGCAAGGAAGGCATTATCTGCAGCATGACGCTCAGGGAGCGCAGCAGGCCCGAACTCATCAAGGCCACGCGCAAGCGCCGCATCGCCGCCGGTGCCGGTGTGCAGGTGCAGGAAGTCAACCGCCTGCTCAAGGAGTTCGAGCAGATGCAGGGCATGATGAAAAAGATGAAGGGCGGCGGCCTCATGAAGATGATGAAGCGCATGGGCGGCATGAAGGGCATGCCGAGGATGTGAACCCCCCTGCGCCGCCTGCGGCGTGCCTTGCAGGCCGCGCCACCGTCGGAGCCGGTGTCACTTCGGGCTGCTCCAAGTCTGCGCAGGCAGACTTGGAGCAGCGGCCCTCAGCCCCCCGAGGGGTGGCACTGGCAGCCCGGCAAAGCGGGTTCTGCGGTGCCCTGGGCGTTCGCGCTGCGTTGTTGCGTTGGGCTGGCGGTCTCTGACCGAAGTCAAGACCGTTGCTCGGGCATTCAGTCACACTGGCCCGCATGTTGTTTTTCATTGAACTGGTGCTCGGCCTGCTCTGTCTGGGAGCTGCCCTGTGGCTCAAGCCTTGGCGCATGCTGGCGGGGCCTTTGCTCACGCCCGCGCTGGCTGCGCTCGTTCTGTTGCCGTGGCTGTGGCTGTTGCCGCAGAAAATGCCGCAGGGTCTTCAGGTGCAGCTCTCGGGTGCCTGCCTGCTGGTCCTGATGCTGGGCTGGCCGCTGGCGGTGCTGGTGCTCTTCGGCGTGGCCTTGGCCGTGTGGCTGCTGGGTCATTCAGATCCGGCTGCTGCGCTGTCCCAATGGGTCTGGATCGGTCTGGTGCCGGCCACGCTGGCGCTGGGCATCGGCGCGCTGCTGCGCCGCTGGCTGCCGCCCAATCCGTTTGTCTATACCCTGGGCCGGGGGTTTATCGGCACTGCTGCGTCGGTGTTTCTTTCGGGCGTGTTGCTGGAAACCGCCCGCCAGTGGACCGGCGCTGGCGCACAAGAGCAGGCGCTGGTGGCACGCTGGCTCATGGCCTGGGGCGATGCCTTTCTGACGGGCATGTTCAGCGCCATCTTCGTGGCCTTCGCGCCGCAATGGCTGGCGACCTGGTCCGACGAGCGTTACCTCAAATCGCCAAAGTCCTGAACGCATGCCGGGCAAGCCGCCCGACTGCCATCATTAGGCGACCTTGAGCAGCGACAGGCGCGAGGCGTGGCGCCAGGCCCGGCGCAGCACGGCCGGTGACCACGACTCTTCAGGGATCAACAGGGCGCCGCGCGCGCGCATCCAGGCGCCGAGTTCAACGTGGCCGGTGGCCACGGTGAACGGCACCGCCAGGAACAGGGGCAGGGTCACGGGCAGCATCCAGAGCAGGGCTTCGGTGTTCAACGAGGCCACACCGAGCACCAGCACGCCGATGACGGCCGCGATCGGGGCCAGCTGGGCGGCCGCGCCGCGCCAGGCCACGCCGACCGCTTCCCGGGGCGGGGATTTCCAGTCGAGCTTGATGCCGGTGACGGCGACCAGCACGAAGAGCGAGTGCGCCACCATGCGGATGGGTGCCTGGAGCAGGGCCAGGGCGCTCTCCAGCAAGGCGCTGGACAACAGGATGCCGGCACCACCGAAGCCCTTTTGCTCGCCCTTGAGAAACACCGCCAGCAAGCCCAGCACGCGGGGCAGGAATAACAGGCACAGGGTCCAGATCCAGAGGCCCAGGCGCTCGCTGGACGAGTCGTACCAGCCTGGCAGCTGGCTCGGATCGGCCACGCACAGGGCGGTGCCGAAGGCCAGGAAGGCCAGCCACATCGGGGCCGACAGGTAGGACATGGCGCCAATGGCGAACATGGAGCGGTGCACGCGGTGGATGCCGGGTTCGGCCATCAGGCGCGAGTTCTGCAGGTTGCCCTGGCACCAGCGGCGGTCGCGCTGCAGTTCGCTCAGCAGATCGGGCGGCTGCTGTTCGTAGCTGCCGGTGAGGTCGGACACCAGCCACACGTGGTAGCCGGCACGGCGCATGAGGGCTGCTTCAACGAAATCGTGCGACATGATGCCGCCGGACATGCCGCCTTGACCCGGGATGGGCGCGAGGGCGCAATGCTGCATGAAGGATTCGACACGGATGATGGCGTTGTGCCCCCAGTAGTGCGATTCACCCAGCTGCCAGAACTGCATGCCCAGTGTGAACAGGCGGCCCGTGACACGCGAACCAAACTGTTGTGCGCGCGCATGCAGCGTGGCGTGGCCGATGGCCTGCGTGGCCGTCTGGATGATGCCAGCGCTCGGATTCACATCCATCAGCTTGACCATGGAGACCAGGCAGCTGCCGCTCATGACGCTGTCGGCGTCAAGCACCACCATGTAGTCGTAGTCCTTGCCCCAGCGGCGGCAGAAGTCGGCCACGTTGCCCGCCTTGCGGTGGGTGCGGCGCTCGCGCAGGCGGTAGTACACCTCGATCGGCGGCTGGCCGGGCTGCTCGGCCAGGGCCGCGCGCAGGGCTTCCCAGGCGCTGCGCTCGGCAGCAGCGATGGCGGGGTCGTAGCTGTCGGACAGCACGAAGACGTCGAACTGCTTGGCGTGGCCGGTGCCGATGAGCGATTCGCAGGTGGCGCGCAGACCGGCGAACACGGTGGCCACATCTTCATTGCAGATGGGCATGATGATGGCGGTGCGGGCGTCGGGGTTCAGCGCGTGATCGCGCACCGAGGCGGCGGTGAGCGTGTGGCGGTCACCGCGCAGCAGCACCCAGAAACCCATGAGCGCGGTCACGAAGCCGGTGACCACCCAGGCGGACAACACGGCGAACAGCACCAGCTGCGCCGATTGCAGCCAGGTGTGTTCATCGTCTGGCTGGGCGGTGATGTACAGGCGGGCGGCCAACACCGTGCTCAGCAAGGTCAACAGCACGAACACTGTGCGGCGCCGGTTGGCCGCGATTTCCCAGGCCTGTGGTTTCGGGAGGCCGCTGGGTTGAACCTTGGGCGTGCGCGGTGGCAACAACTGGCTGGCGCTGGCCAGCACGGCGGTGCCGATGCTGTTCCAGAAGCCTCGCCAGGGGCGTGGCGCCATGGACCCGCGGTTGACCGGCGGGGCCGTCACCGCGTTCGGGTGGCGTTCTTCGCGCAGCAGGCTGCGGCCGCTCAGGGGGGCGCTCACTCGGGCAGGAGTAGTTGTGTCCATGTTTCGCTCAGGGTGTCGTTCTGGTGTTGGAGAAAGGCGCGCAGCTCGACCGGGCGGCTCGGGTCGATGCGTTCCACGCGCAGGGTCACACGCCAGCTGCGTGTGGCCGGATTGGGGTAGGCCAGGGCTTCGATGACGCGGCCATTGGTGTCGGCACTCACCACCGCGCGCACCGGGGCGCCGGCGGGCAGGGCTTCCAGCGCCGGGCCGGCGAAGTCCAGCACGTACTGGGGTTGGAGCGCCTGTTCGCTGACGCTCAGCTTGGTGTAGCCGTAGCCGCGGCGGCTCTGGGTGACCCAGGCGGAAGGCGGGCGCTGTGGCGTGTCGCCCTGCCAGGCCAGCTCGTAGGCGTATTCAAAGGGCTCGCCGGGCGCGGGCAGGGCGGCGGGCACCCAGTAAGCGACGATGTTGTCGTGGGTCTCGTCGGGTGTGGGCAACTGCACCAGTTCCACGCGGCCGGCACCCCAGTTGCCCAACGGCTGGATCCAGGCGCTGGGGCGGCGCTCATAGCGGGCTTCCACGTCTTCGTAGTTGGCGAAGCTGCGGTCGCGCTGCATCAGGCCGAAGCCACGCGGCTGCTGCATGGCGAACGAGCTGACCACCACATGGCGCGGGTTCTGCAGCGGACGCCACAGCCATTCGACTTCACCCGTGACCATCATCAGGCCATCGGAGTCGTGGACTTCCGGGCGGAAATCGGTGGCGCTGGGCTGGTTTTCGCCAAACAGGAACATGCTGGTCAGCGGCGCCAGACCGAGCGTGTTCACCGGCGCCGACCCTGGGCGCAGATAGACCCGGGCGTGCACCGTGACTGTGGTCTGGGCGCCCGGGCGCAGCACAAAGCGGTAGGCCCCGGTGCTGCGCGGCGATTCCAGCAGGGCATAGACCGTGATCTGCTTCGCGTCCGCCGCCGGGCGTTCCAGCCAGAACTCGGTGAAGCGCGGGAACTCCTCGCCGCTGCCGCCCACGGTGTCGATGGCGAGACCACGTGCCGACAGGCCGTACTGCTGGCCGGCGCCGAGTGCACGGAAGTAGCTCGCGCCGAGGAAGGCGACGAGTTCGTCCCTGTAGGCCGCAGCGTTCAGCGGGTAATGCAGGCGAAAGCCGGCATGGCCCAGGTCGCCCCAGGCCTGGGTGTCCACGGTGTTTCGGCCGAGATCGAAAGCCGCGCTGTCATAGGGCAGGTGCCGGACGCCTTCGGGCGTGATCTCGTGGATGCGCACCGGCTGCTTCTGGTAGAGGCCGAGGTGGAAAAACTGGGCTTCGAAAGAGCGCTGTTCTGCGCGCCAGAGTGAGCGGTCGGGGCGGAAGCGGATGTCCCGCACCTGGTCGTAGTCGAGGGCGGCGAGGTCGGCGGGAAGTTTGTCGCTGTTTGCGCTGTAAGGCGCCTGCGCGCGCTCCAGCGCGAGTTGACCCAGGGTGTTCCAGTCAAAGCCCTGAGCCTGCGCGGAAGCCGCGACCAGCATGGCCAGCAGCGCACCCAGCAGGGCTTTTGGACGCTGGGGGCGGGGCGCTGGAAATGGTCTGAAAGAGGTGGGCATGCCTTGATAAGGGCAAACCCTGTGCCAGGTCTGAAAAATCCTTTTAAATCAACTGGTTATATACTTATTTTGATGTAAACAGCCGGTTGAACGACTTTGGGACGGCTCTGGATGCTGGTTTTTGTCGCCGGTTGGCGACAGGCTGAAGGACGCTTGCAAAAAAACCGTTTCATATCAACGGTTTTTGTTGTCACGCATCGGCGACAGGGTCGCTGGAGTCGGCGCCCGGGCCGGCTGCGGCATCGCTTTTGAACAGGCCGGGCGTGAGCGCATGTTTTTGCAGCAGGCGGTAGAACTCGGTGCGGTTGCGTTGGGCCAGCCGGGCGGCATCGGCCACATTGCCGTCGGTCATTTTCAGCAACCCGACCAGGTATTCGCGTTCGAAGCGCTGCCGCGCGTCGACGAAGCTCAGCACCTCGGCCGAGGGTGTGCGCAGGGCGCGTTGCACCAGCGCCAGCGACACCAGAGGCGTGGTGGACAGGGCACACACCTGCTCGACCACGTTGTAGAGCTGGCGCACGTTGCCCGGCCAGGCGGACATCGTCAAGGCCTTGAGCGCCTCGGGCGCGAAGCCTGAGCTGCGCTTGCCGTATTTGGCGGCCAGCTTGGCCAGAAAGTGGTTGGCCAGCAGGGCGATGTCTTCGCGCCGCTCGGCCAGGGTGGGTAGGGTCAGTGTGACGACGTTGAGCCGGTAGTAGAGGTCTTCACGGAACTGGCCCAGGGCCATGGCGGCTTCCAGGTCGCGGTGCGTGGCCGAGATGATGCGCACGTCCACCGGCACCGACTGGCTGGACCCCAGCGGGCGCACCGCGCGCTCCTGCAGCACGCGCAGCAGCTTGACCTGCAGGGCCGGCGGCATGTCACCGATTTCGTCGAGCAACAGCGTGCCACCGTCGGCGGCCTGGAACAGGCCCTTGTGGTTGGCCACAGCGTCGGTGAAGGCGCCCTTCATGTGACCGAACAGCTCGGATTCCAGCAGCGCTTCGGGGATGGCGCCGCAGTTGACGGCGATGAACGGCCGTCTGGCGCGCGGGCTGGCCCGGTGGATCGCCCGCGCCAGCACTTCCTTGCCGGTGCCGCTGTCGCCGCGCAGCAGCACGCTGGCGTCGGACTGGGCGACCATGCGCGCCTCGGCCAGCAGATCGGCCATGCGGTTGGAACGGCTGACGATCTCGGCGCGCCACTGTTCATCGGCCGGATGGCTGGGGCTCGTCGGGGCACTCAGGGCGAGGGCCTGGGCGATTTTTTCCAGCAGTTCCCGGGCTTCGTAGGGTTTGGTGAGGTAGCCGAAAACGCCGCGCGCGGTGGCGTCCACGGCGTCGGGGATGGTGCCGTGCGCCGTGAGCAGGATCACCGGCAGCGAGGGATGGCGGGACCGGATTTCGTCGAACAGGGCCAGGCCGTCGCGCCCGGGCAGGCGCACGTCCGACAGCACCAGCTGCGGACGCTCGATATCGAGCTGGCTCAACGCGGCTTCCGCCGAACCCACCGCCGTGACCTGGTAGCCCGCCGCGCCGAGCCGCATGGACAGCAGGCGCAGCATGTCGGCGTCGTCGTCCACCACCAGCAGCCGGGCGCGCGCCGCGCCGGGCATAGGCGGGGGTGGGCTGGCGGACGCGTTCATGGATTCGTCACACGCCCGGCACCGCGCGGTGTCAGGCTGCGTTCGATGGCTCTCATGGCTTCGAGCCGGTCGTTCAGCATCTCGATGCGGCGCTGGCTGTCGCGCAGCAGTTGGGACTGTCGCTCGACCGCGTCTTCCAGGCGCCGCTGATCCTGCAGGCGGGCGGCCAACAGACGGGCCAGCGGCTTGAGGGGCGTGCTGGCGGGGGCTGGATGGCCGATGACCCGCTGCAGCAGGCCCAGCGCGCGGGCCGTGTCGGCGGGCTGGTGGCTGTGCATCAGGACCAGGGCGAGTTGCAGCTGGAGCGATGGAACGTTGCCGGGGTCGCCCAGTGCGGTCAGCTCCAGCGCCAGTTCGTTCGCCGGCAGGCCCCGCAGGCGGTCGGCGTAGGCCAGCGCAGCCTCCAGGGCTGGTGGTGCGGCGGTGTCGGCGGCCGGTGGGCTGCCCCGATCCCCGGCGACCAGCACGGGAGTCACGGGCACGGGCGGGGTGGCAGCGGACGTGCTGGCCGGGGCTGGTGGCTGGTCGATGGCGGGTACGGATGGCGGCGTGGGCGCGGACGCCGGTGTGGCACACGCGCTCAGCCACACGGCCGCGGTCAGGCACAGGGCGACGCGTCCGGTCCGGGTCTTCAGGTGGATGCGGCGGGAAGTTCGCAGGAAAGGGTCAACTGGCATGGGGCAATTCGATGCGGAAATGGGCGCCGTGGCGCGCGGTCAGCAGCTGGACGCGGCCGCCGTGCGCTCCAATGTACTCGTGCACGATGGACAGACCGATGCCGGTGCCTCTCACCGCGTCCGTTGGCTGGCGTTCGCCCCGGTAAAAAGGTTCAAAAACGCGGTCGCGATCGGCCTCGGCCACCCCGGGACCCTGGTCGATCACGTCGAGACAGGCCCGACCGGCATCGTCTTGCAGCACCAAGCGGATCTGTCCGCCATGGGGGGAAAACCGGATGGCATTCGACAGCAGGTTGCCAATGGCCGATGCCATTTTCTCGCGATCAACAGGCAGCACCATCGCCGGACCTTCGGCGCGCACGCTGAGCTGGTGGGCCTGCCAGCGCAGGCGCTGGGCTTCGATCTGGTCTTCCACCAGGGCCAGCAGATCGGTGGGTTCGCGCTTGAGCTGGCGGGCTTCAAAAGCCGCGGCGTTGAAGCGCAGCAGCGCCTCGATCTGGTGTTGCAGCAGCTGGGTGTTGTGCTGCAGGATGCTCACCACCTCGGTCTGGCTGGGGCTGAGCGGCCCGGCCACGCCGTCGCCCAGCACCGCCACGCCCTCGTGCAGCGAGGCCAGTGGCGTCTTGAGTTCGTGCGAAACGTGGCGCAGGAAGCGGGCCTTGTCGGCGTCCAGCTCGGTGAGCCGCAGGCGCAGCCATTCCAGCTGCTGGCTGACACGCCGCACATCGGGCGGCCCGGGGATGTCGATCGGCAGGTCAAGCCGGTTCTCGCCGAGACCCACGATGGCCTTCTCCAGCCGCTGGAACGGACGGGCGAGCCAGACACCAAAACCCAGCGCCATCACAGCGGCCAGGGCGATGGAACCCAGCACCTGTTGCGTCAACTGCCGGCGGCTTTTCTCGACGCGGTCCTGCAAGGCATCGTTGCGGTTGCCGATGATGGCCTGCACTTGCTGGGCAATCGCCGCGCTGTGGCCGTCCAGCTCGCGGAAGGCACGGGCCACGGCGCGCTCGCGGTCGAGCGCGGTTTCCGGTGAACCGTCCAGCAGCGCCTCAACGTCGCTCAGCTGTTGTTGCCACTGGCGGGAGAACTCGGGTGGCAGTTCGTTGCTTTCAAGCCGGCGCAGGATGTCCCTGGCGTGGCCGGCCGCTTCTTCAAAGCGCTGCCGCAACTGGCGATCGCCCAGCACCAGCGCCTGGCGGGCGGCCCGCTCCATGGTCAGGCTGCGCTCGCTGAGCGATTGGGCCGCGGTGCTCAGCGCGATCGCCTGGGTGGTGCTCTCCCGGCTCTGCGCCATGATCGTGTCGAGCGAAAACAGCGCGCGCAGGGCGGCCGCGCCCAGCAGCGCGCCGATAAGCACGAACGCCACCAGCAGCAACTGGGGAAAGGAAAACCGCAGCGTGGCTTTCAACACAGGGCGCACCAGGTCGAGCGAGCGCTCACTGGAGTACCTTCGCCCTGCGGGCTGCGGTGCGAGCTTGCTTGGGAACGGCCCGGCGCGGCGCTCATGCGGTTTCGCGCACCATCACTTCACCGCGCAGCGAGTGCGCAAAGGTCTCGGTGATGCGCAGGTCGATCATCTGGCCCACCAATCGCGCGCCGTTCGGGCCGGCGGCGAAGTTGACCACCCGGTTGCATTCGGTGCGGCCCATGAACTCGGGTGCCTCGGGGGTGGATTTGCGCGAAGGCCCTTCGACCAGGATGCGCTGCACCGTGTCTTGCCGGCTGGCGCTGATGCGCGCCACGTTGGCTTCGATCACGGCCTGCAGGTGCTGCAGGCGCTGGAGCTTGACGGCGTGCGGCGTGTCGTCGGGCAGGTTGGCCGCGGGCGTGCCCGGGCGCGGGCTGAAGATGAAGCTGAAGCTGATGTCGAAACCGATGTCGTCGATCAGCTTCATCAGCTTGTTGAAGTCGTCGTCGGTCTCGCCGGGGAAACCGACGATGAAGTCGCTGCTCATGCAGAGGTCGGGCCGGATCGCGCGCAGCTTGCGCACCGTGCTCTTGTATTCCATGGCGGTGTAGCCGCGCTTCATGGCCATGAGGATGCGGTCCGATCCGTGCTGCACCGGCAGGTGCAGGTGGTTCACCAGTTTCGGGATCTTCGCGTAGGCCTCGATCAGGCGCGGCGTGAACTCGTTGGGGTGGCTGGTGGTGTAGCGGATGCGCTCGATGCCCGGGATGTCGGCCACGTATTCGAGCAGCAGCGCGAAGTCGGCGATCTCGCTGGTGTCGCCCATCTTGCCCCGGTAGGCGTTCACGTTCTGGCCCAGCAGGTTGACCTCGCGCACGCCCTGGTCGGCCAGGCCGGCGATCTCCACCAGCACGTCCTCGAACGGTCGGCTCACCTCGTCGCCGCGCGTGTAGGGCACCACGCAGTAGCTGCAGTATTTGGAGCAGCCTTCCATGATGGACACGAAGGCGCTGCAGCCGTCCACGCGCGCGGGCGGCAGGTGGTCGAACTTCTCGATCTCGGGGAAGCTGATGTCCACCTGCGGGCGGGCCATCTTCTCGCGCCGGGCCAGCAGTTCGGGCAGGCGGTGCAGGGTCTGCGGGCCAAACACCACGTCCACATAGGGCGCGCGCTTGATGATCTCGGCGCCTTCCTGGCTGGCCACGCAGCCGCCCACGCCGATCAGCACACCCTTCTTCTTCAGGTGCTGCACGCGGCCGAGGTCGGAGAACACCTTTTCCTGAGCCTTCTCGCGCACCGAGCAGGTGTTGAAGAGGATCAGGTCGGCCTCATCCACGTTGGAGGTGGGCTCGTAGCCTTCGGCGGCGTTCATCACGTCGGCCATCTTGTCCGAGTCGTACTCGTTCATCTGGCAGCCGAAGGTTTTGATAAAGACTTTTTTGGACATATTCGCTACCCCCTGCGCTGCTGCGCGGCTTCCCCCTGGAAGGGGGACCGCACTGGCGGCCCGGCAAAGCCGGTTCCGCGGTGCGCCTGGATGGGGCCTTGGATTGGGGTGGTGTTACTGGCCGGCGCGCTTGCGCTTCTCGGCCGCTTCGGCTTCGGTCAGGATCCAGACGTCGTGCACCAGGCCGTGGGTCTCCACGGTGTAGTTCACGAGCAGTTCCTGGCTCACCAGTGCGCTCGACATCAACAGCATGTTGTTGGTGCCCCGGATGCGGGCGCCGGGCGAGAGTTGTGCGGTTTTGCCATCCAGCTGGATCACGGGGGGCTGCACCACGACCAGCGTGCCACGCAGGGCGTTGGCCGGAAAGGGGCGCGGTTGATTCTGGGCCAGAGCCACGGGCGCCAGGCCAAAGGCCAGCAGGCCAAGCGCGAGGGCGGTGGTGCGCCGGGTGGCGCGAAAGCGGGAGGCAAGGCAGCGGTTCATGGTTTAGATCCAGAGGCTGTGACAAGGAAACGCACGGAGCGGGCGGGCTGCGATTGTCTCACGCAGCCGGTCGTTCAAGTACATTGGAAAAACCCGTTTGCCCGGAGACACCATGGCCCGCCTGCAACCTTTGCCGCCCGAAACCACGCCCGAACTCCAGCCGCACTTTGACTTTTTTCTTGGCACGCTGGGCTTCACGCCCAACAGCGTGTTGACCATGCAGCGCAAGCCCAGACTGGCGCAGGCACTGGCGGTGATGAACGCGGCCGTGATGGACCCGACCGGAGAAGTGGACCTGGGCTTTCGCCGCCTCATCGGTCACGTGGTGAGCCAGGTGTCGGGCTGCCGTTACTGCCAGGCCCACACCTTGCTGGGGGCGAAGAACTTTGGCGTGAGCGATGTCAAGCTGGCCGACATCTGGCAATACGCCAGCAGTCCGCACTACAACGAGCGCGAGCGCCTGGCGCTGGACTTCGCGCTGGCCGCAGCCGCCCAGCCCAACGCGGTGACCGATGAGCAGTTTGCTGCGCTGCAACGGCACTGGAGCGAGGGAGAAATCGTCGAGATGCTGGGTGTGATCGCGATGTTCGCTTTCCTCAACCGCTGGAACGACACGCTGGCCACGCCGCTGGAGGCTGCGCCGAAACAGGTGGCGCAGCAGGCGCTGGGCGACCAGGGCTGGACGCCGGGCAAGCACGGCGGTTGAACGCCGCTGCGGTCGACCGGTTTGTGCAGCAGCCCCTGCAGGCGCCGGAACTCGTCGGCCGGGTGGTGGAGGTGTTCGGCTACGTCGGTGCAGGTGATGAAGTCGAAGCGCGCGGTCAGAGCTGTGTTGTCGGGGTGGAAATGCGGGTCGTACAGCGCCACCGTGTGCCCCACGTTGCGCAGCAGACCCGCGAGCACCGGGCCCGGTCCGCAGCCGAAGTCCAGGCCCGATTGGGCCGGAGGCAGGCGCAGCAGCCTCTGCCGGGGCGGATTATTTCCAGCGCAGCGGGACGATGTGCACGCTGCCCTGCGTGCTGGAGAGCGTGATTTCGCCCTCCTGGATCGTGGCCTGCAACTGCATGCTGCGTTCGGCCAGCGCGGCCAGGGCCGGGGCGGCCTCGGTGGGCAGGCGCCAGACCTGCAGTTTGTCGAGTCGGGTCAGCTTGGTTTCGATGCCGCGCCACCACACGTCGGCCGCCGAGCCGAAGGCGTAGACGAACACCGCGTCGGCCTTGCTGCAGGCCTTGGCCAGGGGCTTGTCTTCGGGTTGACCGACCTCGATCCAGAGGCGTTTGCGACCGGTGAAGTCGGTCAGCGACACGTCTGGATCGTCCGGGTCCGACAGGCCAGCGCCAAAGGCCAGCGTGCCGTCGCCCTGGCAGGTGTCCTGCAGCTCGTGGGCGTGCACGGCCATCGCCACCAGGCGCACCATCATGCGTTCGTCGGTTTCGCTGGGGTGGCGGGCGAGCGTGAGCGCGTGGTCGGCGTAGTAACCGTGGTCGATGTCTGCGATCTGCAGGTTCGCCTTGAAGATGGTGGATTTGATGGCCATGAATGGAGTCGCTGCCGTTGCTGCGACGTCGAGCGGGGAAACAGAAGGGCGGTGTTTGCCTGGCACCGGTGGATAACCCATCGATTATCGGTCGCTGGTGTCAGGGTGGCCTTGCAAGCCGTCGCGCCGAGCTTGATCTTGGGCTCATCGTTTGTTAATGTTTCTTTAAGCTTTGGGGTAGATCGTGCAGTTTCACACGCTGGACAGCGGTTCTCAGCACTGCCCAAGCGGAGACAGCCCACTCGAATAACGACAAAGGCACTTTCATGCGGTGGATCAAACCCGCTTTGCGCAACAGCATCTCGGCCTTGCTGGCTGGCGGTGAGACGCGGACGCCTGTCAAGCCCTCGCTGGAGCCACTGCGCAAGGCCATGATTGAAGTCCTGGGCGCTGAGGGAGCGGCAGCCAATCCGCAACTCTTTCACCGCTTGCTGTACGCCGACACCATTGAGACCCTGTGGTTTGCGCGGTCGGAAATGGTTTTGGTGCTCAGCGCCGTTCATGGCGAAGCCGCAGCACTCGACGCAGTCTGGAAGCTGGCGCCTCAGTTCGAAGCTTTGCTGCCGCAGGGCCTTCAGCAGCGCGACCGTCAGCGTGCTGGCAACTGAATCGGATAACCCAACAAAGACGCCATCGAGGCGCGAACCGGGCGGGCAAGAAAAAAAGCGGACACCGTGACCGGGATCCGCTTTTATAAATTCTGGTGGCGATAGGTGGACTTGAACCACCGACATCAGCATTATGAATGCTGCGCTCTAACCAACTGAGCTATATCGCCAAACCGGCCGGAATTGTAGCTCAGTTTTTTCGCCGGCCGGACGGCCGGGCGCACACATGGGATGTGTGCCCATTTTCTTCAGGTTGGCTTCTTCACGAAGGACATGCACCACCCCTTGGCGCTGACCTGTTTGCCAGGGAAGATCGTGCAGGGCCCGGCGTCGGCACCGGCCACGCCCTGGTACAGCGCACAGCCGGCGCACTGCTGGCCGGGCGCATGGAGCGGGTACTTCACCTTGTCGGCGCGGGCGGTGTCGTTCACATAGCCCAAGGCGACAGCGGCCGGATCTTCTTCAGTGAGCATGGGGCCCATGGCTTCGGGAGCGGGCGCACCCATGTCGTTGCTGGCGGGCGGGTTGCCGGACTGTGGTGGGGTCGCTGGCTCCGGCATCGGACTGGGTGCGGGAGCCTGTGTGGTGGCGGTGGACCCGTCTTTGCGGTCTTTGCAGGCGGCCGCGAGCAAGGCGACCGAGGCCGGGATCAGGTAGAAAAAGCGGCGGCGTGTGTTCATGGTGAGCTCCATGAAAAAACCCGGCACAGACAGCCTGCAAGGCTGCGGCCGGGCCGTGTTGCGCTTATTTGGCGGGCGCTTCGCCAGCAGGTGTGCCGGGTGCGGCTTGCGGCGTCTCTGTTGTAGGGGCGGCGCCGTCGCCCGGTGTGGTCGGTGTCAAGGGTGCGGCCGGCTCGCTCGGACTGATGGGTGTCGTCATGGGCTGGTTTCCGCCGGGCATGCCGCCGTCCTGACAACCGGCTGCGAGCACCAGTAAAGCCACCGGCAGCAGGGCGAAGAACCGGCGGCAGGGTTGAGTGCTTGTGGACATGGTGAACTCCTTGTGGGGTGAACCCCGTTTTCCCCGGCGCCTGAGGCCACAGCCCGGTACCGGGTTCAAGTTCACTCTACGCCCGCAACCCCGCCGTGCTGTTACGGCCTGTGAAGCCTGCCGCGATGTTGTAACAGCGCGGATAGGCCAGAAGGGGTCACTGGTGGCGGAACACTGCCTTGCGTTTGTTCACGAAGGCGTCCATGCCTTCTTTCTGGTCTTCCGTGGCGAACAGCGCGTGGAACAGGCGACGCTCGAACATCACGCCGTCGGCCAGACCGCCCTCGAAAGCGCGGTTGACGCACTCCTTGGCGGCCATGACGCTGGGCTGCGAGAAATCGCAGATCATGAGCGCCGCGCCCAGTGCTTCGTCCATCAGCTTGTCCAGCGGCACCACACGGCTGACCAGGCCGGAGCGCTCGGCTTCGGTGGCGTCCATCATGCGGCCGGTCAGGGCCATGTCCATGGCCTTGGCCTTGCCCACAGCGCGCGGCAGGCGCTGCGTGCCACCGGCGCCGGGGATGATGCCGAGCTTGATCTCGGGCTGGCCGAATTTCGCGTTGTCGGCGGCGATGATGAAGTCGCACATCATGGCCAGCTCGCAGCCGCCGCCCAGCGCAAAGCCGCTGACGGCCGCGATCACTGGCTTGCGGATGTTGCGGATGGTTTCCCAGTTGCGGGTGATGTAGTCGCCCTTGTAGACGTCGGCAAAGGTGTAGGTGGCCATGGCGCCGATGTCGGCACCCGCGGCAAAGGCCTTTTCGCTGCCGGTGACGATCATGCAGCCGATGCTGTCGTCGGCATCAAACGCCTTGAGCGCGGCGCCCAGCTCGGTCATCAGCTGGTCGTTCAGCGCATTGAGCTGTTTGGGGCGGTTCAGGGTGATGATGCCCACGCGGCCTTCGGTGCGCACGTTGATCAGTTCGGGGGTGGCGTTTTCGCTCATGGTGTTTCCTCGGGTGGTGTGTGGGCCTGTTCACCCTGTTTTTCCACAATGCGTTGCGGATCAAAAAGGACATGCGCAAGGCGCGAAACGCCGCCGGGGTCGCCCCCCGGCAAGGCTTCGCAACGCCGCGCATGGCATTTTTGGCCGCAACCGGGAATGGGTTGAAAACAGCGCCACTCGTCGTTGCACTCCTAGGCCAGACACCCAGTCTGGCCGTCGTCGTGCGCCTAGATTGGCGCTGTTTTCAACCCATTCGCATTTTGGAAAAACAGGGTGAACAGGCCCGATTGACGTAAACGTCAACTATAGCGGGCCGTCCGGTATCGGGCCACCCAAGGGAAAACATTAACCGACCGACGGGTCGGTTAATGGTAGATTGCCGTTCCAATCCAACTACCAGCGCTGCGGAACGACGGCGCCAGGAGACAGACACCCATGAACGCCCCTGCTGCGGGCAGCACCGTGCTCTATGAAGAGCGCGGCGCCGTCGCCCTTGTCACGCTGAACCGCCCGGACGCCCTCAACAGTTTCACCCGCCAGATGCACCGCGAGCTCTGGGCCGTGCTGGACCGGGCCGAGGCCAATCCGGTGATCCGTGCCATGGTGATCACCGGCGCGGGCCGCGGCTTCTGTGCCGGTGCCGACCTGGCCGAGTTCGACTTCGAGCCCGGCCCCGATCTGGTCAAACGTGCCGACCCCGGGCCGGTGATCGATCAGGCTTTCAACCCCACGGCGCGGCGCATCCAGTCGTTGCGCTTTCCCGTGATCGCGGCTGTGAACGGTGTGGCTGCAGGCGCAGGCGCCTCGCTGGCCATGACCTGCGACATCGCCATCGCTGCACCGGGCGCGAGCTTCATCCAGGCCTTCAGCAAGATCGGCCTGATCCCCGACGCCGGCGGCAGCTGGTTCCTGGTCGAGCGGCTGGGCCTGGCGCGCGCCATGGCGCTGGCCATGACGGGTGACAAGCTGCCCGCCGCACAGGCGAAAGAGTGGGGAATGATCTGGGACGTGCAGGACGATCCGCTGGCCGCAGCGCTCGCCATGGCGGACAAGCTGGCCGTGATGCCGACCAGAGCGCTGGTCGCCACGCGCGCCCTGCTGCGCGACGCCGGCACCCGCACGCTGAACCAGCAGCTCGATGTGGAGCGCGACACGCAGTCGGCGCTGGGCGCCACGCACGACTACATCGAAGGCGTGATGGCGTTCCGCCAGAAGCGCGCGCCGCAGTTCAAGGGGGCATGAGCATGAGCGCAGCGCAGGGCCGCTCCCAAGCAAGCTCGCACCGCAGCCCGCAGGGCGAAGGTTGTCCATTGACGCCGCAAGAACGGGCCGCCCAGGTCGGTGAATCGATGTTCGCCGTGGACGTGGCGGCCCGCGAGACCATGGGCATCGAACTCGTCAGCGTCGGGCCCGGCCGCGCCGTGTTGCGCATGGCCGTCAAGCCGCTGCACCTCAATGGCCACCAGATCTGCCACGGTGGGTTCATCTTCACGCTGGCCGACACCACCTTTGCCTACGCCTGCAACAGCTACAACAAGAACGCGGTGGCGGCGGGCTGCAGCATCGAATTCCTCAAGCCTGGTCATGAAGGCGATGTACTGACCTGCGAAGGTGTGGAGCAGACGCTCAGCGGTCGCCACGGCATCTATGACATGAAGGTCAGCAACCAGAAGGGGGAGGTGATCGCGATGTTCAGAGGCAAGAGCGCTGTCATCCCCGGCCAGATCTTCCCGGAAGAGGCCCCGACATGAACCACTTTCCGCTCGAACCCATCGAAAAAGCCAGCGTTGACGAACTGCGCGCGCTGCAGCTCAAGCGCCTGCAGGGCACGCTGCGCCATGCGTACCAGAACTCGCCGGTCTACCGCCGCAAGTTCGACGAGGCTGGCGTGCACCCGGACGACTGCCGATCACTGGCGGACCTGGCCAAGTTCCCTTTCACCACCAAGAAGGACCTGCGCGACAGCTACCCGTTTGGCATGTTCGCGGTGCCGCGTGAGCGCTGCGCGCGCATTCACGCGTCAAGCGGCACCACGGGCAAACCGACGGTGGTGGGCTACACGCTGAAGGACATTGACACCTGGTCCAACGTGGTGGCACGCAGCATCCGCGCCAGCGGCGCGCGGCCGGGCGACATGGTGCATGTGAGTTACGGCTACGGCCTGTTTACCGGCGGCCTGGGCGCGCACTACGGCGCCGAGAAGCTGGGCCTGACGGTGGTGCCCTTCGGCGGCGGCCAGACCGAGCGCCAGGTGCAGCTGATCCAGGATTTTCGGCCCGACATCATCATGGTCACGCCCAGCTATATGCTGGCGATTGCCGACGAGTTCGAACGCCTGGGTCTGGACCCGCGCGAGAGCAGCCTGCGCATCGGCATCTTCGGCGCCGAACCCTGGACCAACGACATGCGGGTGGCGATCGAGGCCCGCATGAACATCGATGCGGTGGACATCTACGGCCTGTCGGAGGTGATGGGGCCGGGTGTGGCCAACGAATGTGTCGAGACCAAGGACGGCCCCACCATCTGGGAAGACCACTTCTACCCCGAGATCATCAATCCGGACACGGGCGAGCCGGTGGCCGACGGCGAGATGGGCGAGCTGGTGTTCACCAGCCTGACCAAGGAAGCGCTGCCCATCATCCGTTACCGCACGCGCGACCTCACGCGCCTGCTGCCGGGTACGGCGCGCACCATGCGCCGCATGGAAAAAATCACCGGTCGCAGCGACGACATGATGATCGTGCGCGGCGTCAACGTGTTCCCGACCCAGATTGAGGAACTGATCCTCAAGCGCCCCGAGCTCAGCGCGCACTACCAGTGCGTGCTCACGCGCGAAGGCCACATGGACAACCTGTCGGTGGTGGTCGAGACGCGCCAGGGTCTCGCGCCCGAGAGCATCGAAGCGCGCACCGCGGCCGAGCGGTTGCGCCATGAGGTGAAGGTGTTCGTGGGCAGCAGCGTCGAGGTGGTGCTCAAACCCGAGGGCGGCGTGGAGCGCAGCCAGGGCAAGGCCAAGCGCGTGGTGGACCTGCGGCCGAAGTAGTTGCGCCCCCGAGCGTCACATCGACGGCGTCGCTGTGCCGGGACTCCGCCGCTGCGCGGGTCGTTGCCCCCCGAGGGGGCTGTTTCGCCTTGGGGCGGCCCGGCGGCGAAGACTGGCCCCCACACTCCGCCGCTGCGCGGGTCGCTGCCCCCCGAGGGGGATGTTTCGCCTTGGGGCGGCCCGGCGGCAAAACCTTGCCCCACACTCCGGCGCTGGTCAGGGCGCTGAGGCCAGCCAGTGCTTGAGCAGGCTGGCGTCGCCCACCGTCAAGCGCACCGCCTGCGTCGGCGTTGGCCACGCCAGTGGGCAGCGCAGCAGGCGTTTGTCGCGCGAGATCAGGGCAGTGAGCTTTTGGCGCTGGCCGCGCAACAGGGCCACTTCGTCCAGCTTGTGAATCCGCCAGGCTTCCGCCGGGTGGCCGCGCTTGGGCGGCGCGAATTCCACGCCCAGCCACTCGTCGCCCGAGGCCATGCCCGCGGCCTCGGCCGCACCGCCACGCAACACGTTCTTGAGCACCAGGCCGTGGATCTCGCTCACGCGCAGCCCGAGTTGCTGGGCCAGCGGGGCCTTGTCCTGAATCACTTTGGCGCCGTGTTGCTGCAGCAGGGTCAGCACCGGCAGATCGGAGGTGCCGTGCACCCAGTCGCGCAGTTCGCGGTCGAAGGCACGCCCGCCCAGACGCTTGAGCGCGCGGGCGAAATCAGCTTCTTTCATCGGACCACCGCCGGTTTGTGCCCAGAGTTCGCGCATCACGGCGTCGAGCGTGCTGTGGCCTTCGGCGCGCAGGGTGAGGTCGAAGCACATCGCCACCAGCGCGCCCTTGGTGTAGTAGCTCACCGTGGCGTTGGGCGTGTTTTCGTGGATGCGGTAGTACTTCATCCAGGCATCAAAGCTGGCCTGGGCGACGGTCTGCACCTGCTGGCCGGGCGTCTGCTGCACCTGGTTGACGGTCTTCATCACCAGCTGGAGGTAGGTGGCGTCGTCGATCAGGCCGGCGCGCCGCAGGATCAGGTCGTCGTAGTAGCTGGTGAAGCCTTCGAAGAACCAGAGCAGCTCGGTGTAGTTTTCCTGGTTGTAGTCGTAGCGCTTGAATTCGGCCGGGCGCAGGCGCTTGACGTTCCAGGTGTGGAAATATTCGTGGCTGATCAGGCCGAGCAGGGTGGTGTAGCCGTCGGTGGCCTTGAGCGCGGGCGGTTTTTCGTCCTTGAGCAAGACCTTGGGCAGGTCGGTGCGCTGGCAGATGAGGGCGGTGGAATTGCGGTGCTCCAGCCCGCCATAGCCCTCACCGCTGGCGTGCATCATGAAGACGTAGTTTGTGAACGGAGCCTCGCCACCGGTGCCATGCCAGAAGCCGATCTGGGCTTCGCAGATGCGGCGCGTGTCGGCCAGCAAGCGCTCGCCGTCGAACCAGCCGCCCGCGCCACTGACCACGAAGCGGTGCGGTACGCCACAGGCCACGAACTCGCCGCTCCAGAACGTGCCCAGCTCCACCGGGCAGTCGGCGAGTTCGTCGTAGTCCGGGGCGGTGTAGTGGCCGAAGCCGGCACCGTCCACGTCGCTGGCGGTCAGACCGGTGGCGACCTTCCAGCCCGCGGGCGCCTGCCCGGGAACGATGTCCAGGCCCTGAGGCTGGTCTTCCTGCCCGTTCACGCGCAGGCACAGGCTGGTGGCGTTGAAGAAACCACGCGTGCTGTCGAGGAACGCGGTGCGCACCGAGGCGTCGAACGCGTAGACCTCGTAGCGCAGCACCAGCGGTTGACCGGCGTCGGCCGTCGCCTGCCAGCTGTTCTTGTCGAGCTGGCGCAGCGGCACCGGCTCACCGTCCTGGGTGGCCTGCAGGTGCTGCAGGTGTTGCGCGAACTCGCGCACCAGATAGCTGCCGGGAATCCACACCGGCAGGCTCAGGCGCTGGCGCGGCGCCGGGTGGTCGATCTCCAGCGTGATGGCGAACAAATGGGCTTGCGGGCTCAGCACCTCGACGCGGTAGCGGACGGCGGGTCGTGCTGCGGCTGTTGAGACCGCTTTGGCGCGCGGGGAGGTCCGTCGGGGGAGGTTCATTGAAATCCGTTCACAGGGCGCCAGCGCCCACAAAACAACTGAGCGCGGCCACCGCCGAGAGGCGGAAGCGCAGGGTCAGCCAGGCCTGCAGGCCGGCGCGGGTGTAGAGCGTGCGGTCGGCCAGGTAGCTCAGCACCAGCACGAAACCCAGCCAGGCCAGACCGGCGAACGGCGGCATGAGCACGCCGGGCCAGGCGAGCAACGAGGGCACGATGCCCCAGAGAAAGTGGTTGCGCTGGGCGTGGTGCGGGCGTTCGGCGAGGGCCGCCGCATGCCGACTGGCCAGCCAGCCAATGCCCCAGTGCACGCCGCCCAGAAAGGATGCGATCAAGGCGGCGTAGGCGGCCAGTGCGATCGCCACCCAGGCCTGCAACGCGGCGTCCACCAGCCAGAGCAGGGCGGCCAGCAACACAAAGGGGATCAGGCCCGCGTGGCCCAGTGTCCGCACCAGGGCGGTGTCGTTCGGGTCGTGCAGCACGCCGTTCAGGGTTTGGCTTCGGCGAGCAGCTTCTCGACGCGGTCGGCGCCGATGGCGCCGGGCACGCGCGATCCGTCGGCAAAGATGATGGTGGGGGTGCCGGTGATGCGGGCCTTTTTGCCGAACTCGAAGTTGCGGGCCACGGCCGCAGCATCGCATTTCGCGTCGGGCGGTGTCATGTCCTTGACCATCCAGTCGAGGAAGGCCTTGCCCTTGTCCTTGGCACACCAGATGTTGCGCGACTTTTCGCCCGAGTCGGCGCTCAGGATGGGGTAGAGGAAGACGTGCACCGTGACGTTGTCGATCTTGACCAGGTCGCGCTCGAAGCGCTTGCAGTAACCGCAGTTCGGGTCTTCAAAGACGGCCATCTTGCGTTTGCCGTTGCCGCGCACGATGGTGAAGGCGTCTTTGTGAGGCAGATCCTTGAACGCGATGGCGGTGAGTTTTTCGACGCGCTGTTCGGTCAGGTCCTGCTGGGCCTTGGTGTCGATCAGCGAGCCCTGGATCAGGAAGTCGCCTTTTTCGTCGGTGTAGAAGATGTCGCTGTGGTTGATGCGCACCTCGTAGAGGCCGGGCATCGGCGTCTTGGTGATTTCATCGATGGCGGGCAGCTTGGGCAGGCGTTCGGCCAGGTTCTTGCGGATGGCCGCTTCCTGCGCGAACGCACTCAGCGACAGCGCGGCGAGCAGCGCGAGCAGGGAGATCTTGGCGAGTTTCATAAAGTGGCCCGAGGGCGTTCAAGGTTAAAAAGTCGGCAGGGCCGGCATCAGCCCGCCTGCCCCATGGCCTGGCGGGCCAGCCAGTGTTTCAGCGGGCCGAGACGGTCCACACCCGTCATGCCCCAGTTGCGCAAAGCCTGCACGCGGCTGTCGGTCTGGGCGAACAGGCCAAACAGCCCGTCGGTCACCCAGCCCATGGCGTTCACATCGGCCTGCCGCGCTCGCTCGTAGCGCCGCAGCAGCTTCAGGTCGCCCAGTTCGCGCCAGTACTCGCGCCCGTGCAGCACGCGGGCCAGTTCGGCGGCATCGGCCAGGCCCACATTGAGCCCCTGTCCGGCCAGCGGGTGCATGGCGTGGGCCGCATCCCCCGCGAGCACCACACCGCCCTGGGGCGTGCGGGCGATCCAGCGCTGCGCCTTGGAAAGCTCCAGCGGCCAGGCCTGGGCCGGGCTCTCCAGCTGCATTTCGCCGAGCACCTGCGCACACCGTGTCTGCACCGCTTGCGCCAGCGCTTCGGGCGCGGCCGCCAACCAATGATCCGCCTGCTGTGCTTCCAGTGACCACACCAGCGCCACAGAGTTCCCTTGCGGGCCCCCCAGTGGCAGCAGCGCCATGATCTCGCCGTTCTGGAACCACTGGCGTGCCACGCCGCCGTGTGGCTGGGTGCAGCGCAAGCGGGCCGCCACCGCCTTGTGTGGGTAGGGGCGCACCTCGTAGGTCAGCCCGAGTTCGTCGCGGGTGGCGCTGCGTTTGCCTTCGCAGATCACCGTGAGCGCCGCGGGTGGTGCTTCGGTCAGGCACTCGATGCCGCTCTGGAAATGCACGGCATGGGCCAAGCGCTGTTCCAGCGCCGGCACGTCCACGATCCAGGTCAGCGCCTCGCTGCCCTGGTCGGCCGCTGAAAACTGCAGGGCACCGCCCTGGTCGCCAAAGACCTGCATGCCGCTCACCGGCGTCACGGTCGGGGCGGCAGTTTCGGGCAAAGGGCTGCCGGCGGGCGCGGCGCTGTCTTCGGGCCAGGCGCGCACCGAGCGCAACAGGTCGCGCGCGGCGGTGTTGAGCGCGTAGGCGCGCACGTCGGGCAGGCCGGCCGCCGGTCGCGGGGCGCTGACCAGGGCCACGCGCAGCCGATCGCGGGCGAGCAAGAGGGCCAGCGTGTGACCAACCACGCCGCCGCCCCGGATGGTGACGTCAAAACGCCGGTGGGCGGAGGAACGGGGGGAAGTTGGCGACATGGCAGGATTTTAGGAGCAGGGCACAATGCGCCCGATTCGCCCCGCCAAAACCCCATCCGCTCCGGCCTGCCCCCGACCGCCGCACCCGACATGACCGCACCTGCCGCACCCACCGACGTGTCCGCCCGCATCGACCAGCTCTGGATCTACCCGGTGAAGTCCTGCGCCGGCATTTCGCTCCAGGAAGCCGAACTGACGGAAACCGGGCTGGCCTACGACCGCAGCTGGATGGTGGTGGACGCGCAGGGCGAGTTCGTCACCCAGCGCGAGCTGCCGCGCATGGCGCTGATCCAGCCGGCGTTCAAGCTCGGTCAACTGGTGCTGCGCGCGCCCGGCATGCTGGCGCTGCACCTGGCGCTGGACGCCGCCGAAGCACCGCTGAGCGTGCGGGTGTGGGACGACGAAGTCGAGGCCTATGACATGGGCGGCGTGGCGGCGCAGTGGTTCAGCGATTTCGTGGGGCCGGACGCGCCGACCGACCTGAAGCGCCTGCGCCTGGCGCGCTTCGACCCCGCGGTGCGCCGCCTGTGCAGCCTGAAATGGACCGGTGGGCGCGAGTCCACCACCCAGTTCGCCGACGGTTTTGGTGTACTGGTGACCAGCACCGCCTCGCTGGACGAACTCAACGCGCGGCTGGCGAAGGCCGGCCATGCGGCGGTGGACGGGGTGCGCTTTCGCCCCAACATCGTGCTCGGTGGTGTGGAGGCCCACGACGAAGACCGCCTCGGGCCGATGCACATCGACACCGGTGACGGCAGCGCCGTGCTGGAACCCGTGAAGCCCTGCGCGCGCTGTCCAATTCCGAACATCGACCCCGTCAACGCCACCGCATCGCCGGCGGTGGGCGACACCCTGCAGACGTACCGGGCCGACCCGCGCATGAATGGCGCCATCACCTTCGGCATGAACGCGATCGTGCTGGCGGGGGACGGCCAGATGCTGCGTGTGGGGCAGTCGGTCAGCGCGGACTGGCAATTCGACTGAAGCCCGCGGCCCCCCGGCTTCGCTCGCCTTGACAGGCTTGGACCGGGGCTCCGCCGCCGCGCGGTTCAGCAGGTGGTGCAAACCGTCTTGGAGCCTGCCCAGTTGCTCAAGGGACCGCTCAGGTCCATGCCCCGGCGCAGCGCGGTCATTTCAGCCACGATGCTCATGGCGATCTCGGGTGGCGTGAGCGCGCCGAGGTTGAGGCCCACCGGGCCGTGCAGCTTCGCCGCTTCGGCGGGCGACACGTCGAATTCAAGCAGGCGTTCCCGCCGCTTCGCGTTGTTCTGTTGCGAGCCCAGCGCCCCGACGTAAAACGCCGGTGTGCGCAGCGCTTCCATGAGTGCCAGGTCGTCCAGTTTGGGGTCGTGCGTCACGGCCACCACGGCGCTGTTGTGGTCCAGGTTCATGGCCAGCACGAGGTCGTCGGGCATCACGGTGGACAGGGTCACGCCGGCCAGCGTGTCCCAGCCCTCGTGGTATTCGGTGCGCGGTTCGCACACAGTGACCTGGTAGTCCAGCATCACCGCCATGGCGGCCAGGTAACGCGACAGCTGGCCGCCGCCGATGATCAGCAGGCGCAGGCGCGGGCCGTGCACGGTGGTGAGCGTGGCGCCGTCGAACCGCACCCGGTCGCCGTCGTTGGCGGGTTCGTGTCGCACCCTGCCGGTGGCCAGGTCCAGCCGGCGCTGCACGCGGCGGTGGCTCTGGATGCCGACCAGCAGCTCGCGCAGCAGCGACTGCGGCGAGAGCGGTTCGAGCACGATCTGCACCGTGCCGCCGCAGGGCAGGCCGAAACGGCGCACTTCTTCGGCGGTCTGGCCGTAGGTGGTGACTTCCGGTCGTCGCAGCGCCAGCTCACCGCGCGCCACACGGCCGATCAGGTCGTCTTCGATGCAACCGCCCGAGACCGATCCCGCCACCTGGCCATCGTCGCGGATGACCATGAGCGAGCCGGGTGGGCGTGGCGCCGAGCCCCAGGTGCGCACCACGGTGCCGAGCACCACGCGGTGGCCGCTGCCCTGCCAGTCGAGCGCGGTGCGGATGACCTCGATGTCGATGCTGTTCATGGTTGATCTCTCCAGGGTGTCATGGGTTGGGCGCCACCGCGCGAACCGGTTCGGATCGGTTCGGTGTGACCTTGGACGGCGTGTGATGGGTCCGCCAGGCCTGTGCCAGCAGGGCCACCAGAGCCACCAGCGAGAACAGGCCCAGCAGGCCATAGGCCAGCAGCAGGGCCTGCGGTCCGAGCGCCGGGCTCCAGAGGCCGACCGCCAGCAACAACGCAGGGCCACCCAGGGCGCATGCGCTGGCCCTTGGGTGACCGGCGGCCTGCCGGTCGCCCTGCAGGGCCCAGGCCAGGGCCAGCAAGACCATGCCGGTGACGCCATGGGCCGTGCCTTCGCCGGTCAGCAACACCAGCGCCCCGAGCGCCAGCAGCGCCAGGGGCAGCGTCTGTTTCGCCAGCGGGGGCAGGGTGAGGGGGATCCAGTCGAGACGGGTGAGCCCAGGCATCGCGGCCATGAGCGCCAGGTGCAGGCCCACCACCGTGTGGAGCGGCCAGCCCGCCGCCGTGCACCAGGCGGTGCCCATCCAGAGCGAGCCCATCATCAGGCCCATGGCGGTCTGGGGCAGCGCGCGGCTGGCGGTGTCGCTGTGCCATGCCGTGGTGTGGTGTGGCCGCTGTGGCGTTGCCAACCCCCCCAGCAGCGCCGCGCCGAGCAGCAGTGCGCCAGCCGCCCAGCCATGCGGCAGCGGCGCGGCCGACGTGCCGAGCACTGTCCAGGTGAGCAAGGCGGCCACCAGGGGCGGCCAACCGGCCCAGGGACGCTGGCAACGGGCGGCGGGGCCGCTGGTCTCCAGCGTGGCGGACCACAGCGCCCACACCGCGGCCAGCGCCAGCAGCAGGGCGCGCGCCGGTGTTCCGGTCGCGCTCTGGGCCAGCAGCAGCACCCCGGCCACCGTGACCACGCCCAACAGCACCGCTGTGCTCCGCGGGCGCGCGGGCCGCCGGACCCAGCGGCCGAACACCAGACGCAGCGCCCACCAGAGCGCCACCGCCAGCACGCCGCTGGCGACCGACCAGCCCAGCCGCTGCCCTTGCTGGCCCAGCCAGACCCAGCCCATGAGCAAGACCGTCCAGCGCGCCAGCGCATGCGCGGCTGGCGGCAGCTCTTGCCGACGGTGGGACAGCTCAGACATGGCTGTAGGCGTGCAGCTGGTCGGAACCCGAGGCCGCGTGCACGCTGGCGTTGAACGAGACGATGATGCGGTCGGCCTCGCCGTCGTAGGGCATGGCCTGGTGTGGCAGCCAGGACGGGAACACCACCAGCTGGCCCGGCAGCGGCTCGATGTCGAGGTGGGCCGACTGCAGGTAGGCGTTGCCGAAGTCCATGTGCGCGCCGCCGAGGTGGTTGAAGTGCGGGCCGTAAAAGCGCGTCACGCCATTGGTGGCGCCCAGCAGCGGGTGCGATGCGCGTTGCGCAGCGCTGTCCACCTGCACGCAGTACACGCCCGACCACGAACAGTTGCCGTGTGTGTGCACGTCGTGGTGGCTGCCTTGGTTGGCGATCTGGAACCAGATCCCGCGCAGCGCGATCTGCAGGCCCGGCGTGGCCTCGGGCCAGGCGCCCTGGTTGGCCAGGGCGACGGTCTGGCGCAGGCCCTCCACGATGAAGCGCACCAGCTGCTCCCATTCCGGCAGGCGGATGCGCTGCAGCAGGTCGTCGCGGCTGGCGTAAAAGGCCGCCGCCGGATCGGCGCGCTCGTCGCCCGCGCGCAGCGAGCGGAACACGCGCACCAGCAGCGGGTTGATGTCGTGTGCCTGTGTGAAGTGATGCACGCCCAGCGGTGTGGACCAGAGCGCGAGCAGCGGATCGGGTGCCATCTCAGTGGTGGCTCAGGCTTCGGTCAGCAGGTCTTTGGGCCACAGAAGGCGGTGGCCGGTGCGGGCTGCGAGCGCTTCGATGTCTTCGGGCGTGTCCACGTCGGTGCGGTAGCGCTGGTTGCTGCTCGCCCAGGGGTGCACGGCCTGCGGGTTGGCCGCCTGCCACTGCCTGCAGCCGACGCTGGCTGCGCCCGCGAGGATCTGCTCGCGCACGCTCTGGCTGAACATCACCGGGTTGCCCGGCAGGCCGTCCACCGTGGGCTGGACCACCTCGGTGCCCTCGGGCCGCTTCTTGTAGGCACCGATCAGGTCGTTGATGTCCTGCGAGTTGATCAGCGGCTGGTCGGCCAACGCCACCAGCACCGTGTCGATCTTGCCGGTCAGCGCCTGCAGGCCCAGCCGCAGCGACGAGACCTGGCCCGCGTCCGGGTCCGGGTTGCGCACCAGCGTGACCGGGAAGTCGCGCACCGCCGGCTCGATGCGCTCGGCGTGGTGGCCGAGCACCACCACCAGCTCGTCCACGCCCGCGCCCGAGAGTGCGATCAGCTGGCGCCGGATCAGCGACACGCCGCCCAGCTCTAGCAGGCACTTGGGTTTGTTGCCCATGCGCGAGGCAGATCCCGCCGCGAGCAGCACCGCGCCCACCACCACGCGGCTGTAGAGGCCTCCGCCGCCTTTGAGAATGCAGCCCATGCTCAGCTTCCTCCGCAGCAGGACTTCGGGGCCGGCGCCGCAACCACCGGTTCGATCACGGCTTCTGGGGCTGCCGCCTCTTTGGCCCCGCCGCCGCAGCAACTGCCCATCTCCATGGGCGGCAGGTCCAGCTTGTGCTTCGGTGCCGGCCGGGTTGCCGTCGCCGCCGGCACGGCAACCGCAGGGGCCACACGACCGCGCCGCGCGGCCACCACGGCCGCCAGCACCGACAGCGCGATTTCTTCGGGTGTCTGCGCACCGATCGGCTCGCCCGCCGGGGCCACGATGGCGGCCACGGCCGCGGCGTCTTCGCCACTTTCGACGAGGCTCTGGCGCAACACGCCGGCCTTGCGTTCGCTGGCCACAAACCACAGCGTCTGCGGTCGCAAGGCCAGTGCGGCTTTCAGGGCTTGCAAGTCGCGCCGGCCCTGGGTGGCCACCACGGCCAGGCCACCGGTGGCGACCTGTTGCGCCACAGGGTCGGCTGCATCGCTGCCCAGCACGATGGCAGCGTCCGGGAAATCGCTGGCCTGTGCGCCTTCGGCCACCAGCACCACCCGCAAGCCCACGCGCGGAGCCAGGCCGGTCAGCGCCCGTGCTACCGGCGAGTCGCCGAACACGGTGAGCTGCGGCGCGGGCAGCACCGGGTCGATGAAGAGTTCGAGCGTGCCGCCCGAGTGGCAGGCCATGCCGAACTCCAGCACGTCGCCCAGCGTGCGCTCGGCGGTCTCGTCGGTGGGCGCGATGCGGATGTGTTGCGGCTGCCCGCTGGCCAGCGCCTGGCGCACGGTTTTTACCACCGCCGGCTGCGCACAGCCGCCGCCGATCCAGCCGTGGATCTGGCCGTCGGCGGTGACGAGTGCCTTGTCGCCGGCCTTGGCCGAGGTGGGTGCCTGCGCGCGCAGCACGGTCACGAGCGCGAACGCGCGGTCCTCTGCCTGCAGCCGGGCGGCGTCGGCGATCCAGTCATTGCGGTTCATGGCGTGTCTCCTGTGTGTATCTGTCTAGTGCAGCACCGGCCGCGCCGCCGCCAGGTCGGCGAGGCTGGCCAGCGGGACGAAGCGGTCAATGTGTTCGCGGGCGTTCCGCACCGCCGCTGCGGCGGGTGCCTGGCGCGTGGGGTGGAACCAGGTGATGCGCGCGCCGTGCCCGCGCAGGGCGCGCAGCGCGTCGGCCAGGTGTTCGGGCGCATCGGTGTCGAAGCCGTCGGACATGACCCACACGCGGGCGCCGCGCCGCAGCTGGGCGCGTGCGTGCACGCGGGCAAAGTCCTGCAGGCTGGTGGCGATGCGCGTGCCGGCGCCGAAGCCGGCGGTGACGGCGTTGATCTTTTCCTGCACCGTGGCCGAGTCGCGCTGCATCAGCGGCGTCACCTCGGCCAGCCGGGTGTGGAACACGAACACGCGGGCCTGGGCCTCGATGGCGAAGGCGCGTGCGATGCGCAAAAACAGCGCGGCGTGCGATTCCATCGAGCGGCTCACGTCGGCCAGGATGAACAGGCGCGGCGGTTCCACGCGCTTGACCTGCCAGGCGGGGGCCAGCGGCTCGCCGCCCCAGGCCACGCTGCGGCGCAAGGTCTGGCGCAGGTCCAGCCGGTGGCCGGGGGGCGCGTGGCGCCAGCGGCGTGTGGGCAGCGGGCGCAGTTGCGCGGTGATCTGGCGCGCCAGGCGCTGCAGCGTGCCCAGCTCCTGCGGCAGCCACATCTGGCCGTCGCGCTGGTGCAGGGCTTCCAGCTGCGGCGCGCTGCGGCTGGCGCCGCCCATGGCGCGCGGTGTGCCGGCCTCGCTGTCGCCCGCGCTCGCGTGCGGCGCGTCGGCGGCAGTCTGGGGTGCGGCCTTGGCGGCGGTGGGCGGTGGCTGCGCGGCGTCCATCTGCTCGTGCAGCTGCTGCACGGCCTGGCGCAGGTCGCGCTGCGGCCGCGTCTGCCCGCTCACGCGCACCGTGCCGCGCAGGCGCTCGGGGTGCCAGTAGCGCGCAAAGAGGTCGGGCCAGAGCCGCCATTCGCGCGCGCTGTGGCAGGCGATGGCGCGCCAGGCGGCGTTCAGGCGCGGCCCGTTCAGACCACCCACGAGCAGCGCCGCCTGCAGCATGGCCCGCTGCTCGGCCACGCCCACGCTCAGCCCGTGGTCGCGCAGCAGGGCCGCGAAACCGGCCAGGGTTTCGCTGGGGGCGAGCGCGGGCGCGTGGGTCATGACGCGGCGGCGTTCGCCGGGGCTTTTTCGGCCACGCCCACCGTGCGCCGGCCTTCGATCAGTTGGCGCGCGCGGTCGGCGCCGAGGCCGAAGCGGTCTTCGCGTGTCTTGAGCAGGCAGCCCAGCGTGGTCAGCAGCACCGCCATGTCGTCGGGCAGCGTGTGGTGGTGCATGCGGTGCAGCGCGTTGACCCAGTCCAGCGTCTCGGCGATGCCGGGGATCTTGGTGAGGTCTTCGTGCCGCAGGCGCTGCACGAACTGCACCGCTTCTTCCACCAGCCGCGTGTCGGCCTCGGGCAGGGCGGTTTTCACGATGGCGATCTCGCGCGCCAGCGTCGGGTAATCGAGGTGGTGGTAGAGGCAGCGGCGGCGCAGCGCGTCCGACAGCTCGCGCGTGCCGTTGCTGGTGAGGACCACGCGCGGAATGTGGCGCGCGCGCAGCGTGCCGATCTCGGGCACGGTGATCTGGTAGTCGGCCAGCACCTCCAGCAGGAAGGCCTCGAAGGCCTCGTCGGCGCGGTCGAT
>Ga0209262_10000190_pt1 | contig 35040 bp, 27 predicted proteins | sample Lowcelwee11metaG_FD_187171 | JGI IMG/M metagenome (GOLD analysis project Ga0209262, IMG submission 187171) | Freshwater pond sediment microbial communities from the University of Edinburgh, under environmental carbon perturbations - Low... | ecosystem: Environmental > Aquatic > Freshwater >... | reverse complement strand
TATTTTCTCCTGATCTCAAATTGCGATGTCCTACAACATCCGGCTATACGTTACATGACATATAGCCGGAATGTTTGTACCTGATTTAGTTTGATATGCGTTACGTGACATATAGCTTTCCTTATATATTCAGGTTGTCCAACGGACTGACGATCTTGTCCATCGCTTTTTTGGTGATATGAGTGTATATCTCGGTGGTTTTGGAACTTTCGTGACCTAAAAGTTCCTGAATATATCTCAGATCTGTTCCTTTCTCCAAAAGATGGGTTGCGAAACTGTGCCGCAGAGAATGTACTGTCGCTTTTTTTCTTATTCTAGATGCTGCTAAAGCTTTACTGAATACTTTTTGAATAGTTGTTACTGAATATTGTCCGCCTGTCTCTCCTTCAAAGAGATATTCTTTCGGTCTGTAAATTCTGTAGTATTCCCTGAGTATTACCAGCAGATTATGTGAAAGCAGTGTTGTTCGGTCTTTCTTACCTTTACCGCCCCGCACCAATATAATATTTCTTGATGAGTCGATGTCGGATATTTTCATATTGACAGCTTCACTTATTCTTAGTCCTGCAGAATAGATCAGGAAAAGTATGCATTTGTGTTTAAGATTTTTCGGCTGGTTAAGAAGAGTGGTTATTTCCTCTTCGCTGAGAACTACCGGTAGTTTGCAAGGCTTTTTGGCCCGGGGGAGACCGTAATATTCTTTTTGTCTGCCTAGAACTTTCTCAAAGTAGAACTTTATTGAGTTAACCAGCTGGTTCTGATATGCTGCGGAATAACCTTTTTCACTTTCTTTAAATAGAAAATCCATGATCTCGTTTTTAGTAAGGTTGGAAATATCTTTTCCATTAAAGTGATTTAAGAATTTTTCAAAGCAGAGATTGTACGAATTGATAGTATTGCGGCTGTAGTTTTTAAGCTTTAATAAACGGTTGTATTCCGATAATTCGTTTGACATTAATTCACTCAGTTTTATGTTGTTTATATTTAATCATTTCATGTTCTATTGTCAAATAAATTTTTCTTTGATATATTGGCCAGATAAGTAAAAACGGAGAATGCAATCGCCGAATTTAGCTAAAAATAGAGAATGCAATCGCCGAATTTAGCTAAAAATAGAGAATTGCGCTTGACTTTTCAGAAATAAAATATTATCATTATCTTATAATTAGAGGGTAATTATTATGATAGAAAGAGAAATTCAAAAGCTGATCGAGAATCAATCCGGAAAAGGTAAAGCTATAGTAATTTTAGGTGCCCGTCAAACAGGGAAAACAACGCTTTTAAAAAAAATGTTTTACGGCAAAGAAAATGTATTATGGCTAAATTGCGATGAACCGGAGGTAAGGTCATCTCTTGAAAATGTATCATCTTCCAGATTAAGATCAATAATCGGCGATAATAAGATCGTTGTTATTGATGAAGCTCAACGAATAGAAGATATCGGGTTAAAGCTGAAACTTATTACCGATGAAATCAAGGAAGTTCAGATCGTCGCTACAGGATCATCATCTTTTGAACTTGCTAATAAGCTGAATGAGCCTCTTACCGGAAGAAAACGCGAGTATAAAATCTTCCCTTTAAGTTTTGCTGAAATGTCGGCTCATAATGGTTTGATAAACGAGATCGGTTTATTGAATCACAGGCTCGTATTCGGATGCTATCCCGAAGTTGTTTCCTGTGCAGGATCTGAAAAGGAAATATTGGAAGAACTGATAAACAGTTATTTATACAAAGACCTGCTTATCTGGGGTAAATTGAAGAAGGCTGATACGATTATCAAACTTCTGCAGGCTTTGGCATTTCAGATCGGAAGCGAAGTGTCTTACAGCGAACTCGGAAATCTGATCGGAAGTGATAAGCAGACAGTTGAAAAATATATAGGTCTTCTTGAAAATTGTTTTGTTATATTCAGGCTCGGAGCATTCAGCAGAAACCTGAGAAAAGAGATAGCGAAAAGCAAAAAAATATATTTCTATGATGTAGGTATCAGAAACGCTCTTATTAATAATTTTGCTTCACTTGAACTCAGGCAGGATAAAGGAGCATTATGGGAAAATTATATAATAAGTGAAAGGATTAAATATACTAACTACAATAGCATAAAAGTGAACAGATATTTTTGGAGGACTTACGATCAGCAGGAAATTGATTACATTGAAGAAGCGGATGGCAAGCTTTCTGCTTATGAATTCAAATGGATCAGCAAAGCTAAAAATAAAATACCAGATATTTTTATTAAAGAATATGATGTTGTCGAAGCTAAGATCATTTCTAAAGATAATTTTGAAGAATTTATATGTGATGGAACATGGCGAATATAATTCCGGACTTTAAAAAAGATCATTCAGAAAGACAAAGAAGGCTGAGTGATATACAGATCAGGGAGATATTCAGTCAGGCGGAGAGATGGGATCTTTCAGAGACTCTCAGGCAGGGCGGATCAGTGATATTTCCTCACTCGACAATCGAAGTTAGCGGGATTTTTACCGCTGGGGCTGTTAATGCCTGTCTTAATTCAGGTGCGGACAGAGTGATCGTTCTGGGTGTGCTTCACGCGCTGACTGATGAGCTTAATCAGGCGCGGATCAGAGTTGCGAACGGCGGTGATCCATCAAATGAGGAACTTTGGGGAATTCAGGGACCGGGTGTGAAGGGCAGAAGGGAGTGGGAGAACGAGTTTTCGCTTCTGAATTTTCAATTTCTATGGAATTATGCCGTAAAGAAAAGAGGGATTAAAGCGCCTGAACTTGTGATGCGCTATCCCTATCTTGCCGGAGGCAGGCCTGAAACGATGCCGGGAATTGAAGAGCTGGAAGCTCTTGTCAGGGATTCCGTTATCGTCGCTACTATAGACCCGTTCCATCACGGGATCGGCTACGGTGACGCGCCTGAGAATTCTTTCACTCCTGATAAAGGCGGACTTGATCTGGCCAGTAAAAAGATCCTTGAAGGACTTGATATACTTGAAAAAGGCGATCACCGGGCATATAAACGGCATTGTGTTGAAGCAAAGAGCGACGGAAGAGATGTCGGACAGGTTTTAAGACATCTGACCGGGCCGTGCAGAGGAAATATACTCGGTCTTGTCGCTGACGATATGTCTGAAATGTACGGAAAAGTTAAACCGACATGGGTAGCCGGAGCTCTGATCGGGATCAGTAAAAACAGGTTTTAGGATTTCAAATACTTAGTTTTACAGCTTGACAAAAAGAAATATTAAAGATAAATTTTAATTAATTCGGGGGATAGGAAAGTTATGCTCAATTTCTTCATAGATACTATAACGCAAGGCGATGACGCAAGATTATGGCTGATATTCTTATTTCTTATAATCTGCGGATTGGGATTACCTATACCCGAAGACATACCGATCGTGATCAGCGGGATCATGATATCGGACGGAACAGCGCATTTCAGGAACGCGCTTATTGTCTGTCTTTCCGGAGTTCTTATCGGCGACAGTATGATATACTGGGCGGGAAGACGGTGGGGAGTCCGTTTAATAAAGCACAGATTCGTTTCAAAGATAATTAAACCGAATTTAATAAGAAGCGCATCCATCGCATTCAGAAGGTACGGGAACAAAATAATTTTTATCGGAAGGTTCATACCAGGTCTTCGCGCGCCTATTTTCTTTTTCGTCGGCATGAGAAAAAAGCCGTTCTGGCTGTTTCTGACAATAGACGGGATGGCGGCGATGATTTCAGTGCCTGTCTGGATATATGTGGGAAAGATATTCGCCGAAAATATTCCCGCACTGGAAAAAGCGATAAAGGAATTAAAAATGGGTACTCTATTCGTTATAGTGTTTTTAATACTGCTGTTAATGTTAGGCCGTTATATTAGAAATAAATTCACGGCGGATTTTGTAAAGAACGTAAAAAAATCAAACAAATTTCCACAGGAATAGAAATGTATTCCATACTTGATTTCAGCGGACTTACATTAAAAGAGAAAGTTACTCTGAAATATCATCTTGCCAGCGCGCTGTTCGAAGGGCTTTCGGTCGGATTTCTGGGACTGAATGAATTTATTTTCCTGAAAAGCCTTGATGCTTCGTCATATCTATTAGGCGTGCTTTTTCAGATCAGTATAATAGTAATGCTTTTCAGCGTTCTATTCAATCAGTTCATAAAAAGATTTAAAGACAAAAAAAAATTATTCATAACTTCGGTATGGCTCACGAGGCTGCCTCTTGTTTTTGCGGTGTTTTTTACTTCCGGCTCCAGAGGCGATGTTTTCTTTCATTACTTTTTTCTTTCGATTTATCTGGCATACTGCTTTACCACACCGCTGATCATGCCTGTTTTTTCAATGATCGTTAAGCAGAATTACAGGAGCGAAAATTTCGGCAGAATGTACAGCAATGTGGCGGTCATAAATAAACTTGCGGCTCTTATGACCATGTTTGTTTTCGGGTTCATTCTTGATGAGTATAATTTTTCTTTCAGATACATTTATCCCCTGTCAGCGGCGCTGAGCATATTTTCAGCGTACATATTTATAAAGATACCTTACAGGGACAAAACTGCTCTTATTAAAACATCGGTCATTAAAAATGTGATCAATTCATTCAAAGAAATGGGCGCGATAGTTAAAAAAAATAAACCGTACAGGGATTTTGAGGCCGGATTTATGTCATACGGTCTCGCATTTATGATCTTTACTCCTGTTATGACAATATATTTCGATAAAGAACTCCATCTTAATTACACATCCATTTCATTTTATAAGAACCAGGCTACTTTTTTCTCTCTTCTTATCCTTCCTTTCATGGGCAGGTATATTTCAAAGACCGATCCCAGAAAATTCGGGATAATCACTTTCTTTTCCCTTTTTCTATTCATTATTATTTTATCTATGACCAAATTCATTACCGGAAGCTTTGAGATATGGAATATTAAAATTTATTACACTATGCTGATCGCGCATTTTTTTATTGCCGTATTTTTCGCTAGTATGCTGTTATTATGGGATATCGGAAGCACATACTTCTGTAAGAACGAAGAGGTCGGAGCCTATCAGTCAATCCACATCACTTTAACAGGGTTCCGCGGTATTTTCGCGCCGCTTATAGGAGTGGCGATCTACGCATATATCGGTTATTATAACACATTTCTGATTGCAGCTTTATTCATGGCCGCCGCTATGGTAATAATGTATTTTTCAATGAAAAAGTATCCCGATCACAACAGCTCAAAAAGGCGGTTATGAAAATTTATATTCTGATAATACTGATAATTTTGGAAGGAAGCTTCTGCGGCACCATTTCAGGCCATGTCAGGGATCTTGGCACCAATGAGGCGGTCGTTGATGTGAATGTATATATAGAAGGAACATCTTTAGGTTCCGCTACAAACAATTTCGGTTATTTTGTGATATCGAACATTCCCGCGGGTAAACATAAATTAATTGCAAGCGCTCTCGGCTACAAGATGTTTTCCCAGGAAGTGACTCTTGTTATGGATCAGTCGAAAAAATATGAAATTAAGCTCGAACAGGAAGTTATTGAGCTCGAAGGTATCAATGTAACAGTGGAAGGCGAGGGAGAGCATGCCGAAGAGGTTATGAATATAAGAACAGGTCAGTTAAAACTGAGACCGAGAGAGATAAAAACATCGGCGACTTTCATACAGCCTGACCTTTTCAGATCGATTCAGACTCTGCCGGGCATAGTTTCCGTATCGGATTATTCGACGGGACTCTATGTAAGAGGCGGAAATAACGACCATAATCTGATCCTGTACGACGAAATACCTGTTTATAATCCCTCACACCTTTTCGGAGTGTTCTCCACATTCATAACCGACGCGTTAAGAGATTCCAAATTGATCAAGTCGGCTTATCCTGCGGAATACGGAGGCCGGCTCGGTTCCGTACTTGATATACGGAGCAGGGACGGGAACAAGGAGAAATTCGAAGGAAATATTTCCGCATCGCTTTTCGCCGGGGAAAGTGTTTTGACAGGACCGGTTTTTGACGGCGGATTTCTTATAGCGGCGAGGAGAAGTTATATTGATCCGATACTCGAAATGCTTGGAGATGAATATCCGTCATACTACTTCTGGGACGGACAGGGGCAGATATATCAGGATTTCGGTATGGAAGACAGGCTCATCTTCAGCACATATCTCGGAGCCGACAACCTTGAATTCAATCAGTTCGATATGAACATGAAATGGGGTAACGATACTTACGCTTTAAGATGGAGGCATGTTTTCTCTCCGAAAATCTATTCGAATTTCAAACTTTCATATTCGGAATTCGACATCGGGATGGATGCCTTCGGTTCGTTCAAATACAAAAATGAGATCGGAGACATATCTTTAAAGAACTCAACCGAATATTTCGCTTCGAACGATCTCGTTTATAAATCAGGATTAGAGCTCCAGAGATTTTTTATAAAGTATGACGAATCGTTCAGTGAAACCAAGCTGATGGATATTGAGGGCAGTTATTACATCTATTCCGTTTTCTTTGAAGGTTCGAAAACATGGAATTCAAGATTCACTTTAAAACCGGGCATCCGTTTTGAATATAACGGCGAACTTAACGACGATTATAAACTTACCACATCGCCCAGGCTCAGTCTCAAATATATGCTTGATGATTTCAGCTCGGTAACTTTAAGCGGAGGAAGATATTTCCAGAATCTATTCACTGTCCAGCAGGAAAATCAGTCACTGCAGATAGTTGACAACTGGTTCCCGATAGATTCTTCCGTTGATCCCGGCATCTGCGATAATGTTGCTCTCGGGTATGAGACCACGAAGCGGATCAATGGCGGCGATTACAAATTTACAATCGAAGGTTATTACAAATACATGCAGAATCTTCAGAACTGGAAGGAAACCACTTCAGCTACGGATGATATAATCGAGGAGATGGTCATAGACAGTAATTTCATCAACAGCTACGCACACGCATACGGGATCGAATTCATGGCTGAAAAACAGTTCGGAAAGTTCAACGGCAACATGTCTTACACATACGGCAAAGTAGAAAAAACTATTGATGACCCGTGTGAGGAAAAAGACAAATTCGACGCCCACTGGGATGTTCCGCACAGTTTTAAAACATCGGTAAACTATCATCTGAATAAAAAATGGAGCTTCGGAACTACTGTAGCTTATACATCAGGAAGACCTTATACGGAAAATATCGGATATTATACTGAGATCCAGGAAGACGGAACCGAGAATATCGTTCCGATCAAAGGGAAGAGGAACAGGATGAGATATCCCGATTATTTCAGGTGGGATATAAGCGCGAATTACACATGGTTCTATAAAAATAATACAAAACTGCTTCTCAATATGAGCGTCTTGAACATAACCGACAGGGAAAATGTGCAGTCATACATCTATGATGAGAATGAGGCTGATAACAAGATAGAGAAATCGGTATTTCCGATGCTGCCGATACTGCCTTCAGTCCGTTTGAGTTATACATTCTAGAGGAAAAAACTATGAAATTATATATAAGATCACTGATATTTGCCGCCGTGCTTGCCCTGATAATCTCCTGCGAAACGGGAAATACTACAAAGTATGAGGAAGAACTTGCGTTATTCTGCTACGCAAAAGCTGATTCTGCGATCGACAGTCTTTATCTGGCCAGATCAGGGGGAATTAACGAGGCGATCTGTCTGGAAAACCTGGCGGTATCAGGTGCCGATATAAAGCTGTTTGAAAAAACTCCGGATGATACGGCTTTTATACCTGTCGGTACGCTTTTTGAATATCCTGATAGGAAAGGGATGTATTATCTGCCAAAAAGCAGCTTCAGCGGAGGTTTTAAAGTGGGAAATTCTTACAGACTTGAAGTACAGCACGATGATTTTGATAATATTTCTGCCGAAACCGTCTGTCCGCCGCCCCTTACGGAAATAAAGGTTACGAAGATTGAAAATAATTCTGAAATGACTTCTATGACGGAAGACCCTTCCGCAGTTGATACTCTTTATTACCGGAGAGGAGAGAGTTTTGACGATATCAAACTGGTTTTATGCACTTTCGATTCCCTGTCAATACTTTTGGAAGAGAGAATGGCTTCATACAGGCTCGTTCCCGATGAGATCTGCAGGATAGACACTTCATTCTGGCTGGAAGATACGACAGAATCGGTCTGGGAGGATTATCCCATAGAAACCCAGATATTCAAAAGCAAAGACAGATACGGCAAAGACATGACGGAATTCTATCTTCGGAGCATTTCGATAAACTGGTATGCTCTTTATCACGAAGGTATGCACACGCTGATATTCTCATCGACCGACCGGGTTTACCGTTCATACATGGAATCACGCTACGGCGGAGAGGAAAGATATTCTAACATATTTAACGGGATAGGGCTCTTTACGATCTCCAACTCTTCAGCCGTAAGAAGCCGATACAGAATATATGTAAAATCTCTGGAAAGCAAGTTTCCGTAACATTATTATCATTATGATTAATCAAATTGACTAAGATATCGAAAAGCATTATATTTACCCCGCTTGGAAGACTGGAGGAGACGTGGCCGAGCGGCTTAAGGCGCACGCCTGGAAAGCGTGTTTCCGCAAGGAAACGTGGGTTCGAATCCCACCGTCTCCGCAACGAAACACAGGATCTGTACCCATAGCTCAATTGGATAGAGTACCTGGCTACGAACCAGGCGGTTGGGGGTTCGATTCCCTCTGGGTATATTAAAAAAAGACGGCTTTGCCCGTCTTTTTTTAATGGCTGTTTATTGACTTTGCATTTCGGCGTCGAAGCCCGGTTTTCTCAAGTCGCTTACCTCAAAGTAAGCTCCTTTTCAAAAACCGGACTTCTCCTTGAAATGCTCGTCACTAAATCAGCCTGACGGGTAAAGCTATTTTTTTAATCATAGCAGCATAGAAAATTTCTCAAAAGTCGCTTATCTCATAGTAAGCTCTTTATCAAAAACCGAACTTCTCCTAGAACTGCTCGTCACTAAATCAGCCTGTTAAGCTATAAAGTTTTGCGTTTCGGTGCGATAAAAAAACGGCTTAAATAATTCAGCCGTTTCAATGCGTAAAAATAATACCTGAATTATTAACCCTCTTCGAGCGGTTTGTCCTCTTCGGTGTCTTTGTATGCGGAATAAATTTTAAACGCGACAAGCAGACAGACCGCGGAAAGCATTCCCCCAAGTCCGAAAACCGCATAGAAATCTAAATTTAACCATAAAAGTCCGCAGATGAACGGAATTATGATCTTTGCGAACTGGATCAGTTTAGTATATATAAGGAGATTAGATCTCTGTTCGTTCGGAGAAGCGAAATATGAAATAAAGCTTTTTATAGAGACATCGAAAAGAGTCGTCGTGCCGTATAAAGCAAGCATCAGCAGAAGGAAATATTTCATAATCGAATCAGAACTGACGAACGGAGCCGCTGAAACTATAAGAATAGCAAAAAATACAAGAGTTGCACCGTATCGGATCTTCATTACAAGATCCTCTCCCTTATTCTTCATGATCTCGGTAGCTTTAAGCCTCAAAAAGAAAACCAGAGCGGAGTGAAGAAGAAAAATAAGCCCGATAAAACCAAGACTCAGGTCGAATTTTTTTACGAGAAAAAATACCCCGAAAAATATCATTATTATATTTATTGAAGCGGTAAAAAATGTTAAAATATAGAAATTGAAGAATTTACCGCGGATTATCAGTTCAATATTTTCTTTAAGAGCTTTAGTCGGTTTTGCCTGTTTTGAACTCATTATACCTATTACGATAAGAGGAAGTCCCAGTAAAGGATAAAGGATATAGTAAGCAAGATTTACCGCTTCCGAAGTTGTTTTTACAGGATCGGCACTTGCGGGCATATACTCCAAAGGTAAAAATCCGATTATAGTTACAAGAAGATATCCGGCTGCGGTACCGAGAAGGCAGTAGGCAGATACTTTGCTCAGGATAACAGCTGTTACCGAACTGTCGGTGCTGTGTTTGATCAATGAGTCCCTGCTCGCTTCAAAATATTTCACCGATAGCGAAAGTATAAACGCGAAAGCGGCCATATTCAGCGCCGGTTTGCTTATGTTTCCGCCGGTGAATGAAAACAATAAACTTGTCAGGGGGTTTTCAAAGTTTGAAAAAGCGGTGAGCAGGATGCCGGTTCCTGTCATAGCTATCAGTATTCCAAGCAGTCTGGATTCCGAAACATAAGCAAGAAGGATAGAAATAATGAATCCGAAGATCACGGCAGTTTCATTGACAGTCAGGATCAGGCCGAAATCAAAGGCGTCGAGGCCTAATTCCTTTGCCGAAAAATTCATAGCGGAAGCGAGCCAGCCTCCCGCGCCGAAACACGCGAGAAAGGACAAATTCGCCGCTATCTTGATCTTTTTGTCTGTTTTTTCATCAAACTGGAAAAAGCTGAATAGACTCATAAGTCGCGCCTCTGTTTAAGTTATTTTTCGTCTTCGTCTTTGCTTTTAAAAATTATTATCTTTTTGCCCTGATCGTCAACCCCGAATTCCAGAGAAGAACTGTCGGAATACAGTTTAAGTTTTGTTTGGATTTCTTCAAACTTCTTTGAAAGTCCGTTAAGCAGTTCAATATCCGGTTCAGAATATTTTCCCTGACTCTGTTTCAAAAGTTTTTTCAGGATCTCATTCGCATCATTTATATTGCTTCTGAAATCAAAATTTACCGAATTGATCATTGTCAGGATCGTTTCTACTATTGCTGACCGCCTGATCTCTTTCTGGCTCTGAATAAGTTCCTGATTCCTTTTTTCAAATTCCTTCTGTGATTTTAAAAGCTCTGTTGTTTTCATTGAGCTTTCAAGCTGAAGTTCGTATAATTTTTTATATTTGCTCGATTCGTTCGCAGCTCTTATTGAAGTTTCTCCAAGCCTTTCAGCTATCGTTTTACCCAGATTTTTCTGAATTCCCGGAATAATTTCGTAAACTTTATAGAAATCATCGGTATTTATAAATATAATTTTACATATTTCACCGAAACAATACACATTTGCAGCTCTTTTCTTATTGCTTACAAGGGCAAGTTCTCCCACAAATTCGTTCTTGCTGCAGTAGTTCAGGATAACCTCTTTATTCTCGGCATCGTCAGAAGTGTCTTTCATTGTTGATTTTTTTATAACAACAGATCCTTTGAGGATAAGGTAAATTCCGTCAGGATCCGCGTTCTGCTCTATTATCAGATCGTCTTTATTATATTCCCGGATCTGAAAAAAAGAATCGTCAAGTTTCTGAAGTTCTTCAACAGGAATACCTTCAAAAAGAAGATTTTTACTAAGATATTCAAGAATTTTATCCGAAAGCATTTGCACCTGTTTTTTCGCTGTTAATCTTACGACTAATAAATTAACTAATAACTGAATAAAAATCAATATTATAATTTCATTACTTTGCAAATTCATTAAAATCTGTTTAAATTATATCCGAATTAAAAGGAGGCTGCTTTTGAAAAGGCACATCTATATATGTTTAACGCTTGTTCTGGGCTTCGCGCTCAGGAGCGAAGGAGTCAAAACCTACTACAATTACTATGAAAATTTTAATAACGAACCGGTCTCGGCTTTATCTTCCTCTACAGGGGAATATTTATTTAATTTTTTACCGGTCGATTTTGATAATCTCGACACAAAAATGAAATTCATGATCTCCGTCTCGCCGTTCGTAAAGCAGGTCGGTGAAGATTACGGACATGATGTAAAAAACGGTGAAAATGTCGATATGCTTAAGAATTTCAGTATCGTATGGAATCATAAAAAGGAATTTATGCCTTTTTTATCGTATTACACCCCTTATAAAATTTTATTGACATGGAAAGATGAAACAAGAGAAATAATAAAAAAAAGAGACGCGGTCTCGATAGGAATACTAAGCGATCTAAAAAAAAATCAGATCGGTCTGTCTCTCGATATGCTTATGTCGTCTTACACAGACAATCAGAAAGACAACGGGGGAGAATATGTTTTCAGGCGCGGCGGCTTTTCCGCAAGAATGATAGTAAACATGAAAATGAACAAGAAATCTTCGATGTTTGTAAGCGCGGTATCGCCCGTTTTTTTTGATTTTGACATTGACGATAATTTAAACGGATCGGAAAAATCCTATTTTGATAAATTCCAATCATCCGCGGGCTTCAATTACAAGCTTAAGAACTATTTCGCGGCATATTCTTTTGTTTATAAAAATTTCGAGAAGTTTTATGACGACGATGACGGACGCCAGCTTACATACCCGTGGGTAAGCGAGCATAATTTTATATTCGGATACAATTTTGATAAAAATCTGAGGATATCGGTTGATTATCAGCTTCTTCCTTCCGTATTCACTAAATATATGCCCGTCATAGGCGACGGATACAGGCATACAATAGGCGCTTTTGCCGGGATCGAGTTCACCAGTATCATTCTGAATTTAAGATATGCCGACAGTAAATTATTGTCGGAAGATTCCTTTTCAAGAACATTTTTTCAGATGGACTTCATTTACAAGATCAAGTAAAAGGGTGATATAATGGCTGTAATGACTAAAATTTACTGTTCGAACACTGATAAAACATATAATTTGGAAGCAGGCATATCTCTCGCTGAAATTGCTTTGATTGCAAAACCTGATCTTAAATATCCTGTTATCGGTGCGATAGTCAACAATACGCTCAAAGAGCTTTCGCATCCGGTCATAAACGAGTGCGAGATCGAATTCATTGACAGAACCGACCCGAACGGTTTGAGCGCTTATATAAGATCGCTGATTTTTGTTATGTGTAAAGCTGTTATTGATCTGTATCCCGATACGAAATTATATATTCATCATGCCATTTCCAAAGGTTATTACTGCGAGCTGAGAGATCTGAATGAGAAAAATATTCTGACTCCGCAGGGCATAATCGATCTGAAGGCTAAAATGCAGGAAGTGATCAAAGAGGATATTCCGATCACGAGGCATAAAATAAAAACCGAGGAAGCTATCAGGCTTTTTATAGCTCAGGGACTTGATGATAAAGAGATCATTTTAAGACAGAGAAAAAAGATCTTCACTTCTGTCTACAAGATGGACGGCATCGTAAATTACCTTTACGGATTTCTTGCGCCGTCTACCGGATGCCTGGGTGTATTTAACCTTGTAGAATATTTCGACGGAATGCTTTTACAAATACCGTCAATCGCACATCCGGAAAGAGTCGTGGAGCAGACTCCGCAGAAGAAACTGTTCGATGTCATAAACGAGCACAGCAGGTGGGTAAAACTTCTTGAAGTAGAAAATGTCGGAAAATTAAATCAGCAGATCATAGATAGAAAAGCCGGTAATCTCATAAAAATATCAGAAGCGCTTCATGAGAAAAAAGTTGCTTACATTGCGGATAAGATAGCAGAGAGGAAAGATGTCAAATTAGTGCTTATTTCAGGACCTTCTTCATCAGGAAAAACAACTTTTTCAAAAAGACTGAGCATTCAGCTTCAGGTTGCCGGTTTAAAACCTCTTATAATTTCACTCGATGATTATTTCGTTAACCGTGAGTTTACGCCGAGAGATGCTTCAGGCGAGTATGATTTCGAGGCTATTGAGGCTATTGATATCAAACTTTTCAACGAGCATTTATTGAAGCTGTTCGCCGGAGAAGAGGTCGAAATACCGAGATTCGATTTTACAACAGGTTCAAGGCTGTCAGGACCGAAAATGCGCTGTGCAGCTGATAATATAATCATAGTGGAAGGAATTCATGCATTAAATCCGAATCTCACTCTTCTGATAGAGAATAATCTCAAATTCAAAATTTATGTGTCTGCTCTAACACAGATCTCGATCGACAGGCACAACAGGATACCGACGACGGATAACAGGCTCATACGCAGGATCGTGAGAGATTTTAACTACAGGGGACATTCAGCTCTGGCAACTCTTAAAAGATGGCCCAGCGTCAGGGCAGGAGAGGAGAAAAATATATTTCCGTATCAGGAGGAAGCCGACATCATGTTCAATTCTGCGCTCCTGTATGAGTTCAGCGTGCTTAAACATTTTGCGGAGCCGATCATAAACGAGGTTCCCGAAAATACGAAAGAGTATGCTGAAGCTATGAGACTGTTAAAATTTCTTTCCTTCTTTCTCCCAATAATTGATGAGGATATTTCAAATACATCTATCATCAAGGAATTCATCGGCGGAAGCAGTTTCGAGTATTAATTCTTTTTACATATCCACAACAATATTCTTCCTTCTCGCATGCTCGGCATTGAAGACCATTCTGTGGCTTTCGATGGTTTCATCCGCGCCTGAGATAACGAGCGTTGGATCATCGGCTATAATCGCATTGACGAAATTATCCATTATGCCGAAGTCGCCGCCTCCGTGACCCTGCATGACCTTGTTGTCTGAAATTCTTGTGTCTATTTTTTCTGTCTTTTGCGTGAGGAAATCAAAATGTTCTAAAAATACTCCGTCGCCGTATATTTCGCCCAAAGTGCCGAATATTTTTGTTTTTCTGTGATCAGGCTTATTGAATGCGGTCATTGTGAATACGCAGGTGCTTCCGTCCTCGAATAGCAGGTTGACAGTCTGATTGTCAACGACATCGTTGTCGCAGGCGTAAACGCATCGCCCGTAAGGTCCGTCTTTGATGGCTTTTGTGACTCCGTCCATGCTTATGTCGGCGGTGATGACATCTATCGGCCAGCCACGGATGCCTTTATCGAAAAATCCGTAATAGATCTTTTTCGCCGAATACGGGCAGGCTGATTCAATATTTTCGGGGCAGTCGAAGCATCTGTCCGCGGCTCCTTTTGGCTGTTTTTCCTTTCTAAAATGATGCAGGCTTCCGAATGATGAAACGGAAGCGCATTTTTTACCCATGATATAGCTTATCCAGTCGAGGTCATGGCAGGATTTTGCTAGCAGCATGAATGATGATTCTTTTTCGTTGCGCCAGTTGCCTCTTACGAACGAATGCGCCTGATGCCACCAGCCTACGGGTTCAAGATGCTGGATCGTGACGATATCTCCGATAATATTGGAATAGAGCAGTGATTTGAGTTTCTGAGTGTATTCTGTGTATCTCAGAACATGGCAGACTGAAAAGATAACGCCTGCGTCTTTTACGGCTTTGACGATCTTTTCGCAGCTTTTAAGGTCGGGAGCCATAGGTTTCTCAAGCAGAATGTGATAACCTTTTTTCGCGAAGGCCAGAACTGGTTCAAGATGCATCGTGTCCTGAGTGGCGATTATCACAGCGTCAGCGAATTTATCTTTTTCAGCTGCTTCAGTCCAGCTGCTGAATATGAATTCAGATTTAATGCTATGTTTCTGAACGAATCTGTTTCTATATTCGTCTCTCGGTTCAGCCACTCCGATAATTTTCGCTTTATCAGGGAATGCGAGCGCGTATTCGCCATATGTAAATCCGCGCGATCCGGATCCAAGCACAAGAAATGTTTTTGCCATATATTTCTCCTTAATACCGTTTGACTTTAAGGCCTTCAGTCACTTTTACAATATAAGCTTTTCCGCCTTCATTTACGATAGCTTCAGCCGCTTTTTCAGGATCTTCAGGCGCATAAACGAACATGCAGCCTCCGCCGCCTGAGCCGTTGATCTTTCCGCCGTAAGCTCCGGCAGCTATTGCTGCACTGATCATTCTGTTTATCTTGGGTGTAGATATTCCGAGTTTTTCGTCGAGAACAGAATGATGTTCAGTAAGCATTCTGCCGAAAAGTTTTTTGTCTGGAATATCATTTTTAAGCTGATCTAGAGCCTGATATGTGAACTCCCTGTTCATAAATGCGGCTGTAAGAACCTCGTACTCCCTTGCCGTAAGAATATCTCTGTGTTTTTCCGCAGAATTCGCGTCATTACCATACAGACTGAATTGGGGATCACGCTCTTTGATCTTATTGACGGCAGACAGAACCTGATCTTTAACGCTTCTCAGGATGTGAAGCGTATCCTTGGGTTCTCCTGAATCCCCGAGAACGAAATACCCAGGATCTATATCAAATTCGGTAATTTTTGTTCCGTTATGAAAATCTATAAAAAGTATTTTGCCGAGTGCAGTGGCGTACTGGTCCATTTTTCCGCCCGGTTCGCCGAATTCCTCGACTTCCGCAAGATAAGACAAATGAGCGGTCATCTTGTCGTCAAGAGTGATCCTGTTAGCGCTTATTTCATTCAGAAATCTGATCCAGACATTTATGAGCGCAGAAGACGACGATGTTCCTGAATTGATCGGGATCGAGCTTCTGATCTGCAGATCATATCCGAGATCGATGCGTAATCCTTTTCTAAATAGAACATTGTATCCGCTTCGGAAATAATCTCTCGGTCTCTTATATTTAAATTCCTTTCCTCTGGAAATATCAAGTTTTTCGAATGATCTGATATCAGGCAGAGAAATATTTAAGAAATTATCATATCTGAGCGCAGCCGTAAGTTCAAGCCTGAGATCAATTGCCGCGGTGATGACCGGCAGGCCGAGATAATCCTGATGTTCACCGAAAAGACATATTCTTCCGGGTGCTGAAACCTTGATCCTGTTCTTCATTTGTGCAATCTCAAATATTCGTTCATTTCCTTAGTGCGCAGTTCAAGTTCCTCCTGTGTGTTGATCCCGGCAAGAAAGACCGGATCTTCCGCGAGGATCGCTTCAACCCGTTCGCCCTGTGATATAAGTATCCCGATCACATCGGTCAGGTAATATTCTTTCTGAGTATTATTATTGCTGATCATTTTTAATGCTCCGAACAGTTTTTCTGTGTTGAAACAGTAATGAGAAGTGAGAACTTCTCTGATCTTTTTCTGTTCTTCAGACGCATCTTTTTCTTCGACGACCTTCATCACCCTGCCTGATGAATCCCTGATGATCCGACCGTACGGCGGAATGTTGCCTGTTCCGTAATACGAAGTATAAAAAGTGCAAGAACTACCGCATTCTATATGTTTTTCTGTCAGTTGTACAACCATTTTTTGAGTAATGAACGGAGCATCGCCTACGAACACAAGTAAGTGTTCAGATCTGTCTTTAAGGGTTGATTCCGCGCACATTACCGCGTGGCCTGTTCCTTTTGGTTCAGGCTGAATTATATATACGGCTTTTGATTTTAGAACAGATCTTATAGGATCAATATTTGAAGGGCTGACGATTACAGCTATGCTGCTTACCGCTTTTACCGAAACCGCATTTACGATATGTTCTATGATAGTATCATTACGGACTTTAAACAGCGCTTTCGGAATGTCGGACTTCATTCTTGTTCCTTTTCCTCCGGCGAGTATGAGAGCTGCTGTATTCATTTATTTTTCACTGTTATTTCCAAAGAACTTAGTTTATGCCCTTTTTTAAGATCGTTTCTAACGCAGATACAGCGTAAAGCGGAATATTGATAAATTCATTTTCAGAGCTGTAAATACGGGGCGATAGCCTTATGATTTTATCCGGATCGTAAAGATTATCGTAAACCCGCAGGCTTTTGAGGTTCCTGCTCGTCCCGCTTTTTACTTCAACGGGATATATTTTGTCATCAGATTTGATAAGAAAATCCACTTCGGCTTTTCCTTCTGAAGTCCAGTAAAACAGCTCTTCTCTGCCTGATTTAACAAGCTCCGACGCTGTGAAATTCTCAATAAACGCACCGTTATAATCGCTGAATAAACGGTCAGGATTAAGAATAATATCTGAAGAAAGTCCGAGCATTGCTCCGAGCAGTCCTGTATCGGACATATACAGCTTGAATTTGGATTTGTCGGAATATCCTGATAAGGGTATTTTAGGTACTGACACATTGAAAGCGGGATAAACAAGCCCCGCGTTCTTCAGCCAGGTTATAGTAAGTCCGTAAGTTGTGCTTCTTGCATTTTTCGCCGCATCTCCGAATTTGAATTTTTTATTCTCTCTCGATAGCTGATAGGGAAGCGAGTCCCACACTTCGGATGTTTTCACAGCCTGACCCGGATCGGAGTATTTAGAAAAATCGTTTTTATACGCTTTCATGATGTCAAGCTGTATTTTCCGGACTTCGGCTATATCCTGAACGGTAATATAAGACTGCAGGACTTCCGGCATACCGCCGAGATAAAGGTAGAGCTTGAATTTCTCGCTGAGTCTGTTATGAAAAGGTTCTATGATATTTTTGAGTTCGCCGTTCATTATAAGTTCTGAAAGCAGATCATCTCCGGTCGCATTCAGAAATTCTAAATAGGACATTGGGTACATGTTCATAAAATTGACTTTGCCTACCGGAAAACTGTTTTCTTTTCCGACACTAACTCCAACAAGTGAACCGGCGGCAATGATATGAAATTCAGGCGCTTGCTCACAGAAATATTTCAGGCTTGTAATAGCCTCAGGACACCTCTGAATTTCGTCAAAAAAGATCAAAGTATTATCCGGATTTATTTTTCTCCCCGAGAATATACTTAGCTTTGAAATAATGTTTTTCGGATCGAGACTGCCCAGAAATACCGGAATAAGATCGGGAGTCAGCTCGAAGTTGAAATAAAAAAAATCTGAATATTCATTTTTAGCAAATTCGTTAACGAGATAAGTCTTTCCAACCTGTCTTGCTCCCTGCAAAAGAAGCGGTTTTCTGTTTTTATTTCTTTTCCATTTTATTAAATCTCCGTGAGCCTGTCTTTTCATAACTCCTTCCGAAAATAGTAAAAGTAATATAAAAACATGTTCGTAAAAATGCAATATTAATATGAAAACTCGTTCAAAAAATCGTAAGGCAGATATAAAATAATATGTTATACATGGTTTTTCAGCCAGTCGTTAAAATCATTCCGTTTTGCGTTGGCGACTAGTTCTTTTAGCGGGATCTTATTTACGAAATATTTAAATACATGGGAATATTGTTCGTAATTACCCCGTCTTGATTCGCCGATTATAAATAAGATATCTTCCTGAGTGAGCTTAATTTTAGAAAGTGTGAACTGGTCGGCCGCAAATATCGCGAATCCTTCAAAGAACCAGACCGGACCCATCGCTTCCTCATCGCCGTTCAGAATGCGTACATGAAGCCTGTGGCAGATCTCATGCGTCAGAAGTTTTATATAGCTGTCAGGTTCGCGACCTGCAGGATAAACTTTATCGTAATACTCTGGGGAGACAGCTATCAGATTTCTTTCTTCAAGCGCTCCGCAGTAGCTTTCAGGGAGCACCATTCCGGAATCCATTTTGCATAGTTCAAGCAAAGTTCTGTCAAAATCCTTTTTATCATCGAAGATAATAACCTTGTCGAAAAAGCTTTCGTGAACGAGCGAAGACCAGCCGTATTTTGCTGCAAAGGCTCTGACATTTTCGAGTGCCTTGGCAATATAGCCTTCAAATTCACCCCTGCGGGGTTCGAGAGAAGGGGAGAGGATAAGATCGGATGTTTTCATATAAACCTCTTATATTCACTTGCAAGATAAATTGGTAACGAAATTAGTTCGTACTTTATTTCTACAGTACTATCTCCGATCGTTAACCCGGCACTGACTTTGGTTTTGGAGGGAAGGCCTGTACTGAAACGGAGTGCTTTTTTCAACTTCTTTTCGAACATAAAAATATGAAGCGATTTTAAAGTTCCTGTCTTTCCGGCTTTTACCTCAATGGGATAGATTTTGTTATTATAATCAATAACATAATCCAGTTCTGCGGAAGAACTTTTACCTTCTCTTGTCCAGTAATAAAGCTGAGGATCTGTAAAGAACGGTTCAGTTGCCAAAAGTTCCTGACCGACAAATTGTTCGGCGAGACCTCCTTCATTAACGGTTACAAGATCTTCCAAAGCTGTGAGTTTGAGTTTCAGGATATGGTTTACGAGACCGATATCGAGAAAAAGCGGTTTTATGTTCTTTTTATCAATTCCGAATTCGAGAGGTAAACCCGAGGCGGATGTGTTCTTGACCGGATGAAATATTCTGCTTAATTCGAGAAGTCTTAAGGCTGACTTTATTGAATCCGACCTTAGCGACGGATCAATGCTTACATATTTAATTTTTCTGCCCAGTCCCTTAGGAAGGAATCTTAAGAGGGTAATGAGTATTTCCTGCTGGGATCTTGTTCCGTATTTGGCAAAATCATATTCGAGCGTTTTTAATATGCTTTCATGCGTTCTTTCGACTGATGTAATATCGTTTGAAGCAATATAGTTCTTTAAAGTTTCGGGCATGCCCCCGATAAAATAGTAAAGTCTGACCAGTTTCAATATTTTTTCGTGTACGGGTAAGCTTATTTTCGTTTCAAATCCAACGGTTTTTATGAAATCTATGATCATGTTCTCTCCCAGAGCAGCGAGAAACTCGAAAAAAGTGAGAGGCTGCATATACGCGAATTCAATTCTGCCGACCGGCATCGAATATTTCAGATCGTTCAAAGTATGATCAAGCAGTGAACCGGCTGTTATAATATGAAGACCGGGATTTTTTTCATAAAAATATCTGAGCGTTTCGATCGCCATCGGGCACTGCTGTATCTCATCTATAAAAAGCAGATCAGAGCCTTCTTTGACCTTTAATCCCGTAATTAACTCGATGTTATTAATGATACCTTTCACATCATTGGTCTTAAATATGTCTTTATATTCAGGTTTTTCTTCGAAATTTATGGTAATCAGGCTCTTAAAATGTTTTTTAGCAAATGATTCGACAGCATAAGTTTTTCCGATCTGCCTCGCGCCTCTAATCATTAATGGTTTGCGGTCGGGTCTGTTCTTCCATTCTTCCAGGTAAATATCGAAATCTCTCTTCATAAATGTACCCCGTAAAAGTTCATTATAATATAAGAACATATTATGAAAAAAACAACTAAATTGTAAAAAGAACCCCTTCATTTAACAAAAAACGGGACTTTTGACCCCAAGTTTTGGCGATATAGCCTTCAAATTCAATTCTGCGGGGTTCGAGAGAAGGGGAGAGGATAAGATCGTAAGAATTCATTGAAAATTCCTGAATTATAGGTCAACTTTAAAATTCGTCAGCATTTCTGTATCGAAGCTGTCGAAATATCCAAGAATATTGTTGAATTCATCAGTATGAGTACAATTCTGAAATTCTATATATGTTTTAACTATGCCGTATCCGCAAAAGTAATCAATAGAAATCATATCATCGTCAGGAATACCGTTCTCATCAAGATCCCAGAAAGTCCGGATCTTATACGTAAAAAATGTACCTGCGGGAGTAATGACAGTTTCCGTACCTATAATTTTTCTAACAAACGAGGTATAAGAATATTCCGTAATCCATTCGCTGCCTACTTTAAGAGGATACCCGATCATTTTGATCAGTTTCCAAGGATATGTTTTATCATTGTCTGAAGTTCTCGTATTTAGAATTGCCTTAAGTTCGCTGATATTATTAAAAGCGATATTTTTGAATCTGTATTTCTTTTTTTCTGTGTTATCTTTCTTTATCAGGTCTGTATGATATCTATAGAGCCCGTCTTCGAAATTCCATAGGTATTCTTTTGAATAGTAGTTCTGCTGTTTTAAATCCGGCTCAGTTTCAACAGAATACAGTATTTTTGCAGGAAGAGTATCATTCAGCAAAGTATCTTTTATAATTTCCCGGTGTATCGTAGAATATAAAGATAAAGTGTCGGTATAGACAGTATTTGCATCGACAGTACCGCTGTCAGGCTTGAAATACAGATACGAGGATGTTTCGTAATTCCATGTGTTTCCTGTTGAAACAGGAAATATTATATCAGGAGCATCGTCTTCTGAATAATCTGTACAGTTGATCACGGATAATGCGAAGATCGCAAGAATGAATAACTTAAAATTGGTTTGGTTATTTTCCATTAGACTATCCTTTTTTGTTATTTATAATTAAAGTTTAATTTACTATTTGCCGGATGATAAGTCAAATAAAATACAGCTTTAAATTCGGCGGTTACAATTTTATCCAGTATCTCTGCGTGATTCTGTTTGGTTCGGAGGTTTCATTTTCAAGAATACCGCCGTGAGATGTTATGATTTTCGCGGAAACAACATTAGTTTTATCGCAGGTGAGCAACACTTTTCCGATATTTCTTTCCCGGTAAATATCTAGAGCCATTTTCAGTATCAGAGAAGCATACCCTTTTTTTCTTTCTGACGGGCGGACTCCATATCCGATATGTCCTCTGAAGTTGAGAAAATATTCATTCAGTTCATGCCTGCAGTGCAAAGTGCCGAGAATTCTAAGATTATTTTCGGTCAGAAAATATAATGAGGTAGGGACAGAACCTTTAATATAAGCTTTTTCCGTCTCGTCTTCCGCCCAGTTCGTAAGCATTTCGGAAAATGATCTGCCGTTAGGGATCGAAGCGTACGGAACAATTATTTCCCCGATTTTATCCCATTCTGCAACATATTCTATATAAGATCGTTCAAATTCGGGAGCGGGTTTAACAAGTTTAATGCGCATTTAATCTCTCTCGTTTTAATAAAAACAATTTAATGCCATTTGATCTTCAAGTCAAACAAAATTAAAAGGGTCTCCGAAGAAACCCTTTTATTAAATTATACCGCGTATTTATCCCGCCTTTTAATGCCTTTACTGTGTTTTTTGATCTTCATTCCGCCGTTTTTTTCCTTTACGGCGGCTTTTTCAAGAAGAAATTCCCTTAGCCGGTTTCTTTTTTCGAAAAAAGCGGATTCCCGTTTGAGCTTGATGTAATTCTCGTATCTTTTTTCAGTCAGTTCACCGTTCTCGATAGCTTCATTAATTGCGCAGCCCGGTTCTGTCTGATGTCTGCAGTTTGAAAAACGGCACTGGCTTTCAAGCATTACAACATCTTCAAATGTGTTCTCCAGCGCTTCCTGAGAAGCTACTGGTTTCAAGTCCCTGATGCCCGGATTATCAATCAGAATTCCTCCTTCAGGGAAGAGCAGCATTTCCCTGTGGGTAGTTGTATGCTTTCCTCTTTTATCAGCGGTACGGATATCGCTTACGAACATTACATCCTCGCCCATAAGCGCGTTGATAATGGAAGATTTTCCCACACCTGACGAGCCTATAAAACTTACAGTTTTTCCAGGTTTCAGATATTCGAGAAGCCCGTCGATCCCGTCGAAATCTACTGCACTTACGGCATAAACAGGCAGATCGCCTGAAATTTTCTTTATCTGCCTGATATATTCTTCAAAATCAGGGCAGATGTCCTTTTTATTCAAGACCAAAACAGGTTCGGCTCCGCTTTCATACAGCATGACTATATACCTTTCGATCTTGGAAAGGTTGAAATCGCGGTGATCCATTGCTGCAACATAAAAGACAGTGTCAATGTTGCTTGAAATGATCCTGATCCCGCCGTCGCCCGCTTTTTCAAAATTTCTGCCGAAGGTATCTTTTCCTTTACGGATAAGCTTAGTTCTGCGGGAAAGTACTCCTTCTATGAAGTATTCTTCAGAACTTTCAGGTTTATTTACTGCCGTCCAGTCGCCGACTACCGGAAGTTGTTCCTTTCCGAACGCGCTCATAAAGAATTTCGTAGATAACGCGGCTTTTATTTCGCCTTCATCCGTCATCAGCCAGTACTGATTGATGCTTTCTTTAGTTACTCTGGCCGGTATGTAATTCAATGCTCTGTAAGGTTTAAAATTACTGTCAAAAAATTCATCCCAGCCGTAATCTATTATTGTACTCATTATTTTTTGTCTCCAAATTTCGTGTTTTTGTGTTATTTCCTTTGCTACACTTCGTTAATATCATACTGTGCCTCCTTTGAAATTAAAATTAAACTTCCCGTTCTGAGAACGGATATTTGTGTTTTTAGGATTGATAATTCGGGATTGAAATGACGATAGTCAAAGACCCTGAGCGGATCTGTCAGATTGGAATTTTGTTGATTAAAGCCCCGGCTTTACCGTCAGAAATCCGAATTACCTGTTAAATATATTCTAGTCATGCTCGCCTCCTTCGGTTTAATTAACTATTTTTTACATGATGAATTTTAAGAAAAAAATAATAATAATGCAAGTAAGAATAAATTTTAAATGAAAGCGTTCAAATGTTTCTCTGAAGAACTTTTGATTCTTAAATTGTTCAAATGAATTTCTTCATATTTCTCAATATACTCTATCAGCAATTCCAGTTCCTCAAGTTTTTTTCTTATCATTAATTCTTCTTCCGAACTCTTTATTATGTCGTTCATTGTTCAATTCCCCCCGGAATTAATTTTTCACGAGTATAATAAATATTTATTAAGAATGTTCTGTGACATGTGTCACAAAGGGGGAAATAATATTCTATAAACTCATTTTTAATATTTGCAGCACTTCATTCTTTCCGAGTCTCTTAAAATTCCCGAGATCGCCGAAGATAACGGCTTTCTCAGCCATTTCTTCAAGCCTTGAGCTGTCAATTTTAAATTCTGAAAGGGAAGAGGGCATTCCGAGGAAATCGAAAAATTCTCTCGTTCTTTCAATGCCTTCATTAGCGACATCAAGAGATGACTTGCCTGTTGTATTCACATCCCAGACATTTTTAGCGAACCCGATGAATTTCGGCTGAGTTTCTTCGTCGAGAACATATTTCATCCAGTTGGGGAAGATGACTGCAAGCCCGGCGCCGTGGCTTATATCATATACGGCGCTGACCTCATGCTCGATCATGTGCGTAGACCAGTCTGTAATTTTTCCGTATGTTAATATCTGATTAAGCGCTAATGTGCCTGCAAACAGTATGTTCGATCTTGCTTCGTAATCTTCCGGATTTTCCATGACTTTCGGCGCGTAATGAATTACCGTTTTCATGATCGCCTCTGCCATTCTGTCCGGCAGATATGCCTCTTTCGTAGGGCTGAAATACTGCTCAAAAACATGCGCCATTATATCTGTAATACCTGCGGCGGTATGATATTTAGGCACACTGAAGGTATAAACAGGATCAAGCACTGCGAATTTTGGTCTGAGAAGTTCATGCCTGAATGGCAGTTTTCTTTCCGTTATGTCATCAGAGACTATCGAACCCCAGTTCGTTTCAGATCCGGTAGCAGCCAATGTCAAAACAACGCCTACAGGCAGCGGCTTCTTTTCGAGTTTAGTTTTACGGAGATAAAAATCCCACGGGTCTCCGTCATAAGTCCAGCCTGCCGCGATACCTTTACACGCATCTATCACGCTTCCTCCTCCTGCGGCCAGAATGAAATTGAGATCGTTCTCTCTGATGATCCTGATACCTTCTCTGACGCTTGATATCCGCGGATTAGGTTTAATTCCTGAGAGCTCTTTAAAAAATATTCCGTTCTGATTTAACAGCGATGTGATCTTATCATAGATCCCGTTCCGTTTTATACTTCCGCCGCCGTAAGCAAGAAGCACCCTGTTTCCGCCGTGTTTTTTGATGTGATCGGGTAAATTATTTATCATATCCCGACCGAAAAATACTTCAGTAGGCAGCGACATGGTAAAATTCAGCATAGAAGCCTCTAATAATTATTTACGATATAGACTAAAATATCCTCAAAGTATTCGTTGGTTTTTGCTCTTGCGAAATTGTAAAAATTATTCATGATTGAAAAAGCAATTCTGTGATTGTTTTTTGTAAGAATATATCCTGAAATGCAGTTAATTCCTGTCATTGATCCGGTTTTGGCAAAAACTCTGTTTTGAAGGTTTTTATCTTTGAACTTATTCTTCAGAGTTCCGTCATTTCCGGGCTGCGGCAGGGATGAAATATAAACAATGAAGTTATCATCTTTATACATCGTTTCAAGGACTCTTACAAATTTATCAGCGGAAATTAAATTCTGTCTTGAAAGACCGCTGCCATCGCAGACCGTGAAATTATTTATGCCGAAAATTCTCTCATACAGGTCTGAATTGATTTTTATAAGATTATTGTATGTAGCAGGAATGTTTTCAAGCGAATCGGTCAGGGAGGTGTCTTTTGAAAAAACCTCAGCGACTTCGCGGAACAGCTGCTCAGCATAAAGATTATTGCTCTCACCGTTGCACTTATCAATAATTTTATAGAGGTTGTCGCTGTAATGTGTGTAAAACGGATATTTAACCGTATCTGCAGAAATTATATTAGTGTTCTTAAAAAAGACATTGTTTTTCGCGAAATGTTTTACCAAACTGTGTCTGAACATAATATCAGGATCTCTGACAGTGACAAACCCGATTATATTTCTTTTAAAATCTGATCTGACTACAATTGAATCCGAGCCCGGCAATCTGTAAAAATCCGGATTTGTCATTCCGGGTACCGTATCAAGTCCCAGTTTAAAAGGATAAAATGGTATGATCTCAATTTTACCTTTATCAATTTCTATTTTAGAAAGATTTTCACTTAAAGTTAAAGGGGAGATCACAGCCGCGAAGTATGATGAAATATCGTCAATATCCCAGCTTTTCCCGTAAGCTTCCTCCTGTTTGAAAGGAGTAAGTATCTTAACTTCTCCTGCAATGGAATCAATCCCTTTTGACCGTCTCAGCGAATCCGCTATGGCTTTAAATGCCGAAGGAGAAAATGAAGGGTCCCCGGATCCTTTAACATAAATGTTTCCCACCAGAGTACGGATATCTCTGTCTATGTATCCGTCTGTTAAAAATTCTGTCTCAAACCTATAGTCCGGACCGAGAACTTTAAGCGCGGCGGCAGTCGTAATTATTTTAAGATTTGAGGCGGGAAGAAGATTTTTGTTCTTATTATATTCGAATAAAGTTTCTTTTTTGTCCAGATCATAAAAAGATATTGACCATATACCGCTTCTCGGATCGGATAATACAGTAAATTCTTTTGGAAGTGCGGTAACATCAATATCACTTACTTTTAGCTTTTCTACAACGACCGGCTGTATAATTTCAGCCTGCTTATTCAACTCAACCGGACCGGCGCAGGAAATTAAAAGGATTGAACAAAATAATATATATAAATAAATTCGCATATCAGTTAAACATTTTATAAAAGAAATACCTGAATCTTTCCCAGAAACCAGGCTTAACATCAATTTCAATATCTTTCATTGCAGGGCCTTCAACATTATACTCATGGAGAAACTTCTTGCCTGCTAAATCTCTATAATAAAGTAAGCTGTTCAGGTTTTCCTTATTCTCTTCAACCTCGATGCTCTCAAGCTGATATTCATGCGGAAAAAGAAGAAAGTCCATTACAATTGTGGAGTCGTTTTTAATTGTAACTCCTTTGACGAGTTCATCTTTGTGGCCGATGTAGGAGCATAATATGTTATATTGTCCTTCGGGAATGTTCCTTATATAATAAGAACCTTTATCATTAGTCGCCGCGCCTAAATTTGATCCTATGACTGTAATATTCGCTTCGGGCATCGGATTTCTTTCAGGATTAATGACTTTGCCTTTTATGATTCCTCCGGCGAATACCTGAGTTAAGAAGATTAAAACGGTAATTGATATAATGGATTTCATGATTTACCTCCGGTATGATTACCATATTACTAAATTTAAGCTATTTTGTTTTTAAATCAAATAAAAAAAGCGGGAATTAACCCGCTTAATTTTTATTTAGGAAGTTTAGGCAGAGATAGATCAGGGCGCTTATCGAATTTCGGTTTAACGACCGGTTTCTTCTTAAGTTCTTCCATCGCGAATTCAACAGCTTTTTCTAGCTGATTGTCCTTTCCTTTTACATAATCTTGAGGAGAATTATCAATTTCGATATCGGGATCTGTTCCGTAATTTTCAACACCCCATTCCACATCTTTGAACCAGAAAGAATATTCAGGCTGGGTCGTTATAGTGCCGTCAACAAGCGAATACTGTCCGTTTATACCGATAACGCCTCCCCATGTTCTTTTACCGAGGAGTTTACCGATCTTCATAAGTTTAAAAGAGTGGCTGAAAATATCGCCGTCGGATCCTGCGAATTCATTGGTGAGTGCCACGACAGGTCCATGAACCGCTTCTGAAGGATAGGATTCAGCCTGCTTCGACCATCTTATCGTATCATACCCGATTATTTTCCTGTTCAGTTTTTCAAGAAGAAGCTGAGATACATAACCGCCGCCGTTGTATCTTACATCAACGATCAGTCCGTCATAAGCGTATTCGGTCAGAAATGTCCTGTGGAATTCGGCGAAACCGTCATTTCCCATGTTCGGGATATGAATATATCCGATATGTCCTTTTCCGGCCTTATGAACGAATTCCCTGTTTTTTTCGACCCAGTTTCTGTATAGTAATTTAGACTCGAAACCGAGTGTTTTAACAACTATATCCTTTTTTTCTTTATCGCCTTTTCGTTTTACGGTCAGGCATACTTCCTGATCTGGATAGTTTACGAGAAGTTCTCTCGGATGAGTGGTTTTATTGACCGGGGTTCCGTTAACAGCAATAAGCCGATCTCCGTTCTTTATATTCACTCCGGGTGCAAAAAGCGGAGAGATCTCATGTCTTTCACCTGATTCTCCGTAAATTATGTTTTCAAAAGTATATGATTTTCCGTTAGCGGCAAGTTTATAACCGCAGCCTAATTTTCCCATCGGATACCGGGAAGATTTTCTGTAATCACCCATGAATTCATAGCAGTGTGATGTTCCCAGTTCACCCTGCATTTCCCAGACAAGATCAGAGAATTCGCCTCTGCTTCCTACTCTGCCTGTAAGCGGATAATATCTTTTAAAAACTTTAACCCAGTCGATCTTACTCATATCCTGAGTCCAGAAATGTTCCCTCTGGAGAAGCCATGCTTCGCGGTACATCTGTTTCCATTCTTCACGCGGAATGATACCTATCCTGATTCTCGAAAGGTCAATGTCGCCGCCCTGAACAGAAAATTTATTCTTAGCTTTATCATCAGGTTTAGCACCAGTCTTATAAACGCTGAGGTCTTTCCCTTTTCTGACGATCATAGTGTCACCTGTCAGGCTCAGTTTATAATCTGAGATTCCTGTTATAAGAGTTTCCTCTTTCATATCCTCAAGATTAAAAACCTTTAAAACCGCCTCAGGTTTCCCTTCGCCCCAGTCATTATCGCCGCCGGAATCAACGCATTCTCTCGGATATTCCATGTAAAGGATCTGATTCTTATATGATGACGGGGTTGAATATGCACCCGCGTTTATAGGGAATTCTATCACTCTTTTTTCAATTCCGTCAAAATCGATTTTTACAGACAGTTCTTCATTTTTGTCTTTTTCTTTTTTCTTTTTATCATCTTCTTTCGGAGGCTGATCACCGGCGGGTGATTTAGGTTCGGGATCAAAAGGTGATTTCGTTTCTTTCAGTAAAGGTACGGCGTATAGTTTAGAAGACTTTATAAAACTTAATTCAAACTGTAGTGAATCGTTTACCGGATAAAAGATCCTGTCGCTGACGAAATATATATACTTCCCGTCAGATGAAAATGCGGGATCGGCATCAACTTTAACCGGTTTAGTGATCTCATGTTTTTTCCCTGAAGAAATGTGCACAACTTTAATCAGGCAGGACTGCATCGTGTTGAAGTAGGAATAAGCGGCCCATTTCCCGTCGGGACTCCATGATACATTGAAAATCCTCAGATTATCGCTTTTATCAAGGAGCTTGGATGTATTCTTTTTATAATCCACAAGATACATCTCATTTTTGTGGTTAGTAATTATAATCTGATCGGTTTTCGGCGAAGGGAAGATACCTCTTATCCTTCCGAGAACTATATTCTTCAGAAGCGACTCTTTTCCGGTCTCAGTATCAATGATGATGAGTCTGTCTTCTCCGTCAATTTCATCAGAAACCGCCACATATTTTTTGCTGTCATTCAGCCAGGCCGGCATTCTGTAACGGACGCCGTCTTTTTTTCCCGACTGTTTAACGGCTCCCGTCCAGTTGGCGAACGAAACGATCTTTCCTCTCGAAGCTACGGCCGTATGAGTTCCTTTCGGACTCAGATCATATCCTTCAAGATATTCAGAGGCACAGATAAACTTTCTGTTGATTTGTGTGTGAGAGCTGACATAATCCACTTTGATCATTTCGCATTTGTCTTTTACAACATTAATCTTGTAAAGGTCGGCTCCGGAATGATAAACAATGGTTTTTCCGTCTGTGTCCGCATATCTCGCATAGTATTCGTCATGATGCGAATGTCTTTTAATATTTTTTCCTTTAAGATCGCAGGAATATATGTTGCCGATACCTTCGTGGTCGGAAATGAAATAAATTCTGTCGTTTATCCACATCGGACAGGCAATGTTCGATTTCAGGTCTTTCAGTATCTGCCGGAATTCACCTTCACCTTTTTCATCAATCCATATTTCACCGGCCGTGCCGCCCCTGTATCTTTTCCATCTCGCGGGATCAGTGGCGTGGCGTGCGATCACAGTTCCTTTTTTTCCGAAAGATATCTGGTTGGCATGCCCGACGGGAACTATTTCTTCCTGACCGCCGTCTTTCGGGATCTTGTAAATACTTGAGTCATACGGCTGGGCGAAACTGCTTGCAAAATAAATGAATTTACCGTCAGCGGACCATCCGAGAACATTAGTTCTTGCTCCGAGAAAAGTCAGTCTTTTCTGTTCGCCTCCGTCCATGGATTTTACATATACTTCAGGCATACCCTCTTCCTGAGAAACATAAGCGAGAAATTTTCCGTCGGGAGATATCCTCGGGGACATTGCCGGTGCCGTATTGGCGGTAATCCTTACTGCCGCTCCTCCGGAGAGAGGAACTTTCCAAATGTCGTCTTCACTTATGAAAACAACTTCATTATTTCTTACTGACGGGAATCTGTAATAACCGTGATTCTTCATCTGTTGCTCCTGTTTTATTTTAATGATTAACTATAAGAAAAAACACAGTAAATAAACAAGTGTTATTTTAATTTAATTTTCTTGTTTTTCATAAAAATTAATGTATTATTCAATAATAGAAATTCCATCTTTCAAATAAACATTCGGGAGGATGATTTATGAAAAAGATGCAAATGATTATATCATCATACATACTATTATTCAGCGCAGCACTTTTCGCGCAGTTCGCAGGAGGTGACGGTACAGAAGGGAACCCTTATCAGATTTCAACTCCCGAGGAACTGAACAGCGTAAGGGATTATCCTGACGCTAATTTCATTCTTTTGAATGACATTGACCTGACGGATTATCTAACTGATCCAAATCCGGGATATAACGCGGGTGCGTTCTGGGAACCGATCGGATCTGAAACAAACAAATTCAAAGGGAATTTTAACGGAAATAATTTTAAAATATCGGGATTAAAAATAAATAGGCCTGAAAAGTCGTTGGTGGGACTTTTCAGTGTTTTAGGGAGCAATACGAAAATTTATAATTTGGAAATAGTAATTTCAGACGAAGGTATAATTGGTTTTCAGGATATTGGCGGTCTTGCCGGAAATAGTGAAAATTCAGAAATTAACAATATAGATATAAAAGGCAAAATTAATGGTGATAGTAATATCGGAGCCATAATCGGAATTGCTTTTTCAAGTACTATAAACTTATGCTCATCTGAATGCAACATCTCGGGAATCACTACAATAGGTGGACTTGTAGGTTATGTTGAAGATTCTGTGGTTCTAAATTCTAATTCAAAAGGTACTGTTATAGGCGAGAACAGTACAGGCGGGCTGGTAGGACTTAGCTTTTACGGAACAATAAATTCTTGCTTTTCTACATGTGATGTCAGCGGAGTTGTTTATATAGGCGGATTAATTGGGGGCAGTTCAAGTTCTAACATAAGTTCTTGTTTTTACTCTGGATTTGTTCAAGGAAATTCTTTAGTTGGTGGTCTTTTTGGATTAATTGGAGATAGCGATATTACTAGCTGTTACTCATCAGAAAGTGTTGCAGGAGCTTCTGATAAAATAGGCGGTTTAGCCGGTTATTCTTTTAGGGACACAATTTCAGACTGTTATTCGACTAGCAAAGTAAGCGGAAACGCCTATACTGGCGGTCTTCTTGGTGTTTCCGAGTCATCTTCGGTCACAAACTGCTATTCAATAGGATCAGTTTCAGGATTAACAGATCTGGGCGGACTAATAGGATCAAACACTGATAGCGCCGTATTAAACAGTTACTGGGATACAGAAACATCTGGTCAGACAACTTCAGCCGGGGGAGAAGGAAAAACAACAGCGGAAATGAAATCCATTGATACATATTCGGGCTGGGATTTTACGACCACTCCGATCTGGTGCATCAACGGGTACCTGAACGGAGGTTATCCTTACCTCAACTGGGATGACAGATTCCATTTCGCGGGTGGTGTTGGAACAGTCGAGAATCCTTTCCTTGTTTCAAATGCTGACGAGCTTAACAATGTCAGGAACGGGCTCGGAGCAAATTTCAGACAGACTGCCGATATAGACCTCGGTATTCTCTTGACTCAAGGGAAATCAGGTTACAATAACGGTGCTTATTGGGAACCTATAGGAAAAGATTCAACATTGGCTTTCACAGGCAACTTCGATGGTAATGGATTTATTATCAATAATCTTAAAATTAACAGACCTGAAACTGATTATGTAGGATTATTCGGATATGTAGTTAATTGTGAAATCCAAAATGCTTCTATTCAAATAGATCCTTCCTCAGGTATATATGCGCATACAGTAATTGGAGGATTAATCGGAAAGAGTACAATGAGTTTTATTTCAAACTGTTCTGCGAATGGAGTGATCGAAGGTGAAACAGATATAGGAGGTATTTCAGGATATATTAAAGAGTCAACTGTGTCGGACTGTTTCTCCGGAGTATCGATTGTTGGATGGGCTGGAATAGGTGGCCTTATAGGAGGAAATGAGAAAGGTAGCATTATAAGATGTAGTTCGAGTGGAGAAATTATTGATATTGCCGGAGGTTATTGCATTGGGGGGCTTGTTGGAGCTAATGACGGTTACTTATTTGATTCATTTTCAAATACTGATGTAAAAGGTGAGAGCAAGATAGGCGGTTTAGTTGGATTAAATTTTGGCGATTCAATTGTTAACTGTTATGCAACAGGAATAGTATCTGGTCAGGAGTTCGGTACGGATTTTGGCGGACTTGTTGGTGATAATTGTGGGCAAATTACAAACAGTTATTCTTTAGGGATTGTCACAGGCGGTTCTAATACCGGAGGTCTAATAGGGTGCAATAGTGATGGTGGATATACTACATCTTGTTATTGGGATATAGACACCAGCGGACAGACAAGTTCAGCAGGAGGAGAAGGAAAAACAACTGCGGAAATGAAATCCATTGATACATATTCGGGCTGGGATTTTACTACTCCGGTTTGGAGAATGAACACTTATAACTTCGGATATCCGTGGCTTGACTGGCAGGGACTTCTTGGAATTGAGGAACAGAGCAATATTCCTAAAGTTACAGAGCTTTATCAGAACTATCCGAACCCGTTCAATCCATCGACTGAAATAAAGTTCGCTTTAAATAAGGCCTCTGATGTAAAACTGACAGTATATAATACGAAAGGGCAGATGGTAAAAGAACTTGTGAATATGAAAATGGAAGCAGGTTATCACAGAATATCATTTGATGCTTCAGGATTGAACAGCGGAATATATTTCTACCGTCTGAATTACGGCGATAAAGTGATAACCAGAAAGATGACGATGATAAAATAAAGGAAAGTATATTAAAAAAAAGGCGGTTTAATTGAGACCGCTTTTTTTATTTTAATTATTTTAATTGATTTGTGATGGTAAAAATCATTATATTTTGAAATGTTAACTTGAGCGGAGGGGTGCAGATGCAGGAAAAACAGTTGATGGAAATAGTATTAAATTACCTTGTAAGAAACGGGTCTTCGACGGTTTATTCCGCTATCAGAAATTCTATCGGGGAACCGGAAGCGAAAGAATATACGAAAGAAATTGAATACGCCCTCGAAAGAAAAGGGCTCATCGACCTTAGAGGAGATTCAGACGGTAAAATGATCGCTGAAATCACAACCAAAGGCAAAATGTATCTCGATGAATAGAAACTTATTTTACTAGATCAAAATCAATCGTTAACAGCTCCTTGTTAACACCTTTTAATAAAACTATAACTTCCTTCCCGACAGACAGTTCTTCACCTGTTCTCCGGCCTTTGAACAGCCTTCTTTTATCATCATATTCATACTGATCTTTATGCTGATCTCTTGCCCTGACGAGTCCCTCAACCGGCCACTCTTTCATTCTGACATAGACACCGTACGGCATAACAGTTACGATTACCGCCTCGAATCTTTTTCCGACCTTGTCAACCATGAATTCTACTATCTTCAGGTCTCTCGCTTCAAATTCGGCTTTCATTGCCTTTACCTCGCGTTCTGAAGCAAGCATGCAGAGGCTTTGAATGAACTTTTTATTGTCTCTGGATTTGTTTATAGAAAGTTTTTTCAGATGTTTTTTAATAAGCCTGTGAACCATAAGATCGGGGTATCTTCTTATGGGGGAGGTGAAATGAGTGTACAGGTCGAACGCAAGTCCGTAATGCCCGATGTTATCTGTAGAATATTTGGCTTTCATCATTGCGCGGAGGAAATTATTGGCAAGGTAATCGCCGTTCGGCGACTCTTTGATTATCTTCAGCAGATCCTGCATATAAAAATGATTTGTCGGATCGTCGGGAATTTTAAACTTGATGCCGCTGGCAGCCATATCTTCAAAGAAATCGTTGATTTTCTCAAGTGAGGGTTTTTCATGTATTCTGTAAACACCGGGAAGCCGGTCTTCCTTTGAGTGCAGAAAGTGAGCCGCGCATTTGTTGGCGGCGAGCATAAAATCCTCGATGATGTTATTAGATTCGTAAAGCTGATATCTGTGAATGTCTATAGTCCTGCCTTCCTCGTCAATTATGACCTTGATCTCGGGCAGATCGAATTCAATTCCGCCGTCTTTAATTCTTTTTGATTTTAGAATATCCTTCAGTTCTTTTGACCATAAAGCCAGAGTCCTGAAATCTTTATAGACCGGATCGGTTTCTTTACCGGCAAGCGCAGCATCAAGCAGCTGCTGGAATTCCAGATAATTGAACCTGAAGGCTGACCGCATCACAGTTTCCTTAAAGTGATAATTTGTTATTTCGCCTTCTTTATTGATCCTCATAAAGCAGGAGAAAGATAATCTGTCAACATCAGGATTAAGACTGCAGAGATAGTTTGAAAGTTTTCTCGGAAGCATTGGTATTACCGACGACGGCATA
>Ga0209262_10000189_pt1 | contig 35282 bp, 32 predicted proteins | sample Lowcelwee11metaG_FD_187171 | JGI IMG/M metagenome (GOLD analysis project Ga0209262, IMG submission 187171) | Freshwater pond sediment microbial communities from the University of Edinburgh, under environmental carbon perturbations - Low... | ecosystem: Environmental > Aquatic > Freshwater >... | reverse complement strand
TCGCCCGGGACGCCTGAACCTGACCAAAAGGGTTTCGCGACAGGCCGCCGCCGCCAATGCGAGTCATGGGCGGGGCCTAACGAAGCGGTGGGCCGGTCGCCGGTCGCCGGTCATGGGGGCCGGTCATGGCGCCTTTTATGTGCTGGAAAGCGATGGCCGTTACAACCTGCTCGCCAGTTACGGCTACCGCGAACGCAAGCATCTCAGCAGCAGTTTTGCCGTCGGCGAGGGGCTGGTCGGCCAGTGTGCGATGGAAAAGGCGCCGATCATGCTCACCGCCCCGCAAGACTACATCCGCATCAATTCCGGCCTTGGCGAAGGCCCGCCGGCCTGCATCGTCGTGCAGCCGATCATCCACGGCGACCGTGTGCTGGGGGTGCTCGAAATGGCCTCGTTCCAGCAGTTCAGCGAACGCGAACAGGCCGTGCTTGAGGCCCTGCAACCGGTGCTGGCCACCAGTCTGGAAATCCTCGATCGCAACCTGAAAACGAAGGAACTGCTTGCCGCCACGCAGGAGCAGGCTGAACGCATGGAAAAACAAGCGGCGCAGATGGAGGAGCAGACGGTCGAAATGGAAGCCCAGCAGGCCGAATTGCTGGAGACGGAAAACTGGTTCCGCAGCATCATCGAGACCGCGCCGGATGGCATGCTGGTGGCCGACGCCGCCGGCCAGATTTTGCTGGCCAACCCGATGGTCGAAGAAATCTTCGGCTACGCCCCGGGCGAACTGGTGGGCGGCAGCATCGAGCAACTGGTGCCGGAGCGGATTCGTCCCGGCCATGCCAAACTGCGCGAATCCTTCATGGCTGCAGGCAGCAACCGGTCGATGAGCACCAGCCCGACGCTGACCGGGCGCCGCAAGGACGGCAGCGAAGTGCCGCTGACGATCACGCTGGCCCCGCTGCCGCCGCGCGGCACGCGCGGCAAGTGCGTGAGCGTTTCGGTGCGGAAGCTGGCTTGAAGCGTTGGGTCAGCTAGCCAACGGCAGGCTGACCGTCAGCGTGGTTTCGTTCTTCTCGTCCGAGGTGTCCATGCGGATGCGGCCGTTCTGCACTTCGGCGAGTTTCTTCGCCGAATAGGTGCCGATGCCTGTGCCGCCGCGCTTGCCGGCGGTGGCGAATTTGTCGAAGAATTTGTCGCGCATGGCAGCCGGAACGGCGCCGCCATTGGTGATGGCGATGGCGCCGTAACCCGCTTCGATGTCGTCGAGCTTGTAGACCACAGTGAGCGCACTGCCCTCCGGTGCGGCTTCGACGGCGTTCTTGATCAGGTTGCCGAAAAGCGAATAGCACAACAGTTCGTCGCCCAAGAGCATGAAGCTGAGATCGTCTGCCTCGCCCTCGGGTTTGGGCCGGCGCAGGGTGTTGGCGACCTGAAGTTGCTTTGCCGAAATTTCGGCCCCCTTGTCCTGCAAGGCGCGGCGCACCAAGGCGACGAGGTCCACCGGCGCGGCTTGGAGTTCGTAGCTGCCCTGTTCGATCTTCACCATGTCGAGCGAGAGGTTCACCATGTTCAGCAGCATGCGCGCGGAGTCGCCCATGGTGGCGATCATGTCGCGCTGGTCGGCGCTCAGGTTTTCGTCCGAGAGCAATAGATCAGCGTAATTCATGATGCCGCCGATGGGGTTTTTCAGGTCGTGACGCGTGATGTGTTCGACCTCCTCGCGCAACCGCAGGTTTTCCTCAAGCACCGCGTGCTGCTGCTTCAATTCCTGGAAGGCTTTGGTGCGGGTCAGGTGGGTGCGCACGCGCGCCTTGAGCACGGTCGGATTGGCCGGCTTGGTGACGTAGTCCACCGCACCCAACTCGAAGCCGCTCACCACGTTCTGCGCATCGTCGGCGGCGGTGAGAAAGATGACCGGAATCCCCGTCAGTTCGGGCGTGGCCTTGAGGCGGCGACAGACCTCGAAACCGTCCATTTCCGGCATCATCACATCGAGCAGGATCAGGTCGGGCAGGGGCTGGTTGGCCTTGACGGTGGTCGCGAGCATCTTCAAGGCGGTTTCTCCGCTCCTGGCTGCGCGTACCTTGTATTCGTCCTGCAGCAGACCGACCAGCACGTCGATGTTGTCGGGAATGTCGTCGACCACCAGGAGCGTGGCCTGTTTGGTCATTTTCGCCTGCAAATCCTCGGTGATGACGAGGGCCAAAGGTTGCTCGCCCGCCGAAGGCTGGTGCGCGATGGGTGGCGAGGCGTGCTGTGCGGGCGCAGCGGCGCCGGCCGGGCGCGGCGCGGGGGGCGCGGCGGGTCGCTTGCCGAACAGCGCGGCATGCATGCTTTCGCCCTCGCTGCTGACGAGGTTTTGCCCGGGAGCGCCGAGCACCTTGCCTTTCGACAGGTTGGCGATGATCTTGTCGAACTTGCTTTGCAGCCCGCCAACCGTGAAGGGCTTGACAAGAAAGTCGGAGATGCCGGCTTCGGCGGCTTCCTGCACTTGGTGGCGCGCGATTTCGGCGGTGATCATCAGCACCGGCAGGTTGCGGAATTTCGGATGGGCACGGATGGCGCGCAGCAGGTCGATGCCCGCCATCACCGGCATATTCCAGTCGGTGACGACGATCTGGATGGTCGGGTTGCTCTCCAGTACGCGCATCGCTTCCATGCCGTTGGCGGCCTGGAAGATGTGCGTGTAGCCCATCTGGTTGAGGTTCTTGATGACCAGCTTGCGCATCGACTCGAAGTCGTCGACGACGAGGAGGCGGGAATTTTTGTCGATGATGACGCTCATGGCTGGCTGCTTCCCTTGAAATTCGGCGAGGCTATTCTAGCGGTGGATGCAGGGCGCAGCCACCGATCAATGCAGGCGGGTGGCAATGTCGCGCAGTGTGCGCAGATCGATGACCAGGGTGTCGCGCAGGGTATGCAGTTCGTCCAGCCCCGCTGCGGTTCCCGCCCTGTCGGCACGCTTGTGGCGGTCGACGATGGTTTCGCCGAGTTGATGCACCTGGCGATGCAGGCGGTCGATGCGTTCGAATTCCGCCAGATCGCCGTAGCGGTCGCGGCCCGGCCCGTCCAGCCAGCGGCCGAATGCGCAGTGGTGGGGGTCGAGCGGCGGCGGTTTGCGAATGCCGTTGCCGTCGTCGATGACCGTGGCTGCAAGACGCTCGACCCAGCGGCGATGATCCGCCTCGGCGTGCAGCAGCGGAAAGTGGATACGGTGCAGTTGCGGCGTGTTGCCGCCCCAGATCGGGTCTGGATGAAACGAGGCGACCCAGAGGGGTAGGTCGGCGGCGGGGAGCGGATGGGCGATGGCAAAGCCTTGGGCGAGTTCGCAACCCAGATGCAGCAGCACTGCGCCATGTTCCTGGGTTTCGACGCCTTCGGCGATAACCTCGCGTTGAAAGGCCTGGGTAAAACCGATGACGCCTTCGACGATGGCCAGGTCGTCCGGTTGTTCGAGCATGTCGATGACGAAGGATTTGTCGATCTTGAGCATGCGTGCCGGCAGGCGCTTGAAATAGGTGAGCGATGAGTAGCCGGTGCCGAAATCGTCGAGCGCGAAGGCGACGCCCAGTTGCAGGCACTCCTCGATAACGCGGCTGATGCGGTCGATATCTTCCAGCGCTGCAGTTTCGAGAATCTCGATTTCGAGACTGAAGTGCGGCAAGCTGGGATGGCGCGCCAGGGCTGCGGCGAGTTTTGTTACGAAGTCCTCTGCCTGCAATTGGCAGGCTGCCGCATTGATGCTCACCGGCAGTACCAGTCCCTGCCGCCGCCAAGTCTCCATCTGGGCCAGTGCCGTCTCGATGACCCAGTCGCCCAGAACGATGTCCAGTTCGCTGCCTTCGATGACCGGCAGGAAGGCATCGGGCGAGAGCAGGCCGTGTTCCGGATGTTGCCAGCGGATCAGGGCTTCGGCGCCGACCACCTGGCCCCGGCGCAGATCGACCTTCGGTTGGTAGTACAGCAGGAATTCGTTGTGGGCCAGGGCCTTGCGGATATCGACCAGCCATTCGCGATGGATGCGTGCGCGGCGGTCGTGTTCGAGGTCGAAGAGATGATAGCGATTGCGCCCGGCCTGCTTGGCCGCATACATCGCCTGGTCGGCATGGCGCAACAAGACCTCGGGGTCGGCGCCGTCGAGCGGATAGAGCGTGACGCCGATGCTGGCGGAGATCGACACCGGTTCGCCTTTCAGCAGGCAAGGCTCTGCCAGTGCATTCAGGACTCGCTCCAACGCGGCTTGTGCTTCCTGGATGCTTTCCAGACCGACCAGCAGCAGGACAAACTCGTCGCCGCCGAGTCGCGCGACGGTGTCGCCAGCACGCACGCAATGCTTGAGCCGCTGGGCGACTTCGACCAGCAGGCGGTCGCCGGCCTCGTGGCCGAGGCGATCGTTCACCGGCTTGAATTCGTCCAGGTCGAGAAAGGCCACTGCCAGGAGGTCGGTCTTGCGGCTGGCTTGGACCAGCGCCAGTTGCAAGCGGTCGGCAAACAGCACCCGGTTGGGCAGTTGCGTCAATGCGTCGTAGTGGGCCAGATGTTCGAGCCGTTGCTGCTGCTCCTTGACGGCGGTGATGTCCGAAAAAATGCCGAGGTAATGGCTCAGCTGGCCTGCGGTGTCGCGTACGCCGGTGATGGTGAGCGTTTCCAGGTAGGTTGTGCCGTCCTTGCGCCGGTTCGATATTTCGCCTTGCCAGTGGCCTTGTTCGATAAGCGCCTGCCACAGGTGGACGTAGAAATCCGCGCTCTGGCGTCCCGATTTGAGCAGGCTGGGTTTGTGGCCGACGACTTCGTCCGGGGCGTAGCCGGTGAGTGCGGTGAAGCTTGGATTGACGCTGATGATATTGGCGTTCGGATCGGTGATGATGATGCCCTCGCGCGCATTCTCGAACACGCTGGCGGAGAGGCGCAGGCTTTCCTCCTTGGCGCTCAGGCTGGCCTGCAACTGGTTGAAGCCGGCGATCAGCGTGCCGATTTCGTCTTCCTGCTCCACCGGCAAGGGGGCCAGGGGCCGCCGGCCCCGCGTCATTTCATCCAGTGCGCGCGCGCCGTTGCCGAGCGGTCGCGCGATGCTGCGCGCCAGCCAGGCGGCAAGCAGCACCAGCAACATCCCGGCCACGACGATCAGGCTGATATTTTTCATCGTCTGCGCGCGCACCGCCTGATCGACGTCGTCGATATAGATGCCGGAACCGATTACCCAGCCCCAGGCATCGAACTTCTTGACGAAGGATAGCTTGGGGTAGCGCTCATGCGTCGCACCGCCCGCCGCGCGCGGCTTCGGCCAGAGATAGGTGACGTAGCCATGCCCCCCCTGGTTGGCGACCTCGTTGAACGCGACGAACAGGTTTTTTTTGCCGTCCGTGGCGACGATGGGACCGTCGGCGCCGATTTGCAGGCTGGTGGCGCAGAGAAACTCGGCGGCATCGAGGACCTGACCTTCAAGTTCGGGCAGGGTCGGATGCATGACCATGCGCGGTTGCGGCGTGGCGAAATTGTTGATCCAGAAATACTCGGCGCTTTCGTAGCGCATCGCCTTGAGCGTGTTTTTCGCCGCGTCCTGGGCTGCCGGTAGCGTGAGCTGGCCGGCGCGGTGCAGGGCCTCGAAGTGTGCCGCGACGCTATGGGCGGTTTCGACCAGATGGCGCGTCTTGAGCTTTTTCTCGCTCATCAAGGCGTCATGCACGGCGCGGATGTCGAGCATGCTCAAGCCGCTCATGCCAAGCACGAACAGAACGACCATCCCCCAGATCTTGTGGCGAACGCTTACCCGTAGCAACAAAGTATGTTCCCCCTTTTTTTCGTCATATTACGGTAGCCAGGGAGACGGGTAAACCCGGCCGAAATGCTGTGTTGGCGGGACGACCTGAAGCGCCGACAAAACTCGGCGCTGGCGGGACGGCAGTGCGCTATGCGTGCGCGTCCGTGCCGAAAGGTTCGCGTGCCGAGGCGAAGAAGTGGAAGCGGTTGCGGCCGTCTTGCTTGGCTGCGTACATCGCTTGGTCGGCCTGGCGTAACAGGACATCCGGTTCGGTGCCGTTTTTCGGGTAGAGGGCGACGCCGATGCTGGCGGAAATCGAGGCTGTTTCGCCGGTGAGTACGTAGGGCTCTGCCAGCGATGCCAGCACGCGCTCCAGCGCGCGGTGAATTTCCTCAATGCTTTCGAGGTCGACGAGCAGGAGGACGAATTCGTCGCCGCCGAGGCGCGCTACGGTGTCGCCAGCACGCACGCAACGCTTCAGGCGCTGGGCGACTTCAATCAGCAACAGGTCGCCGGCGGCGTGGCCCAGGCGGTCGTTGACCGGCTTGAAGCCGTCGAGGTCGAGAAAGGCCAAGGCCAGCAAGCCGGTCTTGCGGCTGGCCTGCATCAGGGCGAGTTGCAGGCGGTCCGACAGCAGCAGGCGGTTGGGCAGTTGCGTCAGCGCGTCGTAGTGCGCCATGTGTTCGAGGCGCGATTGATGGTCTTTCAATGTGGTGATGTCGGCGAAGATGCCGATGTAGTGGCACAGGACGCCTTGCTCGTCATAGACGCCGGTAATGGCAAGGCGTTCGACGTAGATTGCGCCGTCCTTGCGGCGGTTCCAGATTTCGCCCTGCCAGTGGCCCTGTTCCCTGAGCGCGCGCCAGAGATTCTGATAGAAAGCTTTGTCCTGGCGCCCCGACTTGAGCAGGCTGGGCGTGTTGCCGATCACTTCCTCGGCGCTGTAGCCGGTGAGGGCGGTGAAGCCTGGGTTGACGTCGACGATGCGGCCATCGGGTGCCGTGATGACGATGCCTTCCTGCGCGTGGCTGAAGACGTTCGCAGCCAGGCGCAGCTTTTCTTCCTTGGCGACCAGGGTTGCCTGCAATTCGTTGAAGCTGGCGAGCAACATGCCGATCTCGTCGTTGCGCGTCACCGGCAGGGCCGCCAAAGCCTGCTTGCCGCGTGTCATGGCGGCGAGCGTCGCTGCGCTGCTGGCGAGCGGTTTCAGACTGCGGCGCAAGGCCAGGGCGACGAGCAAGGCGATCAGCAGGGACAGGGTCAGCGCGCCGATGACGACGCGGTAGCGTTGCGCGCGGATCGGCGCAAAGGCCTCGGCAGTGGGCAGGCGGGCAACGACTAACCAGCCGGCGGAGGGAACGCGCCGCGTCGATACGAGTTCTTCCACGCCGCTGGAATTGACGGTGATCCCCGCGCCTTCGAAGCCTTCCATGGTCCGGTCGTGCATGCTGTTGCTGCCCGGCGGCGGCAGCGGCTTCATGATGAACGATGGATTGGTGCCGGTGATGAAGATGCCGTCGCGCGGTGCGACCACGAGGAAGTCGCCACTGTTGCCGAGCTTGAAGTCGACCAGGTCGATGAAGTTGGGATGGGCGATGTTGGTTTCGCCCGCGAGAATGGCGGCCAGCCTGCCGTCCTTGGCGAAAACGGGCACGGCGAAGACGATGCTCGGCAATTGGTTCGCCTCGCCGACGACCGGCGGGCCGATGGCCGGTTTGTGGCTGGCGATGACTTCGCGATAAGGCGGAATGCGCGCATAAGGCAGGTCGTGGCGGCGCCGGTGCGGCGGATAGTCGGCGAGTGCGCGGCTGCCGTCCGCCTTTACGACTGCCAAACCGCCATCGAACAGGGCATATACCGCACGGCGTTCGGCGAGAAAGCTTTCCAACTTGTCATGCCGATCAAGGGCGTCGAGCGGAAAGCGTTGCGCCACCATGGCCAGGGCATCGAGGCGCAGCTTGAGTTTGTTCTCGATATCCCGTGCCACATAACTGGCGGCGGAATGTTGTTGGCTGGCCAGCATGTCGCGCAGCCGCGTTTCCTGCATGTCGTTCAGAAGCAGGACGGCGACCCAGACGCTACCCAGCACCAGTAGCAGTACCAGGGCGGCGAGTCGAAACTGGAGGCTGTCGAACAGGCGATGCATACGTGATGGGCAATGACAGCGCTGAAGCAATGGGTATTCATTATAGATGCCCGTCCGCCTTGGCTGGAGTTTTCGTGTGTGCCGGCGACAGATGCACGTGAATTTATGCACATTGCCAAGGTGCAGGCGTTGGCGTCGACTCAGGACGGTGGCGGGTCCAGTGCTTGCCAGTTGGCGAAGGCGGCGGCTTGGCCGACGACGCCTTCTGCTTTGGCGACAAGGTTCCACACGGTGGCAGCGATCACCCGGAAACGCCGTCCGCTGCTGGCAACGCGGACGCCTGCATAGTCGTCGATGAAGCCTTGACGTGCGACGCGCTCCAGCAGCGCATCGCGTTCCGTACGTGCCAGAGGTTCGGCGGAATAGCGCGAAGGCAGGCGGACGATGCTTGCCCAGGGCATTTCGAAGAGTTGCTGCGCCGCAAGATTGGCATAGAAGAATACCGGGTCGGCGGCGCCGTCATGGGCGAGCACGATGCTTGGCGCATGGTAAAGCTGTCGGGCCAGTTCGATGGGAGAAGCTTCCTCTGCGGCGGGCAGCAAAGTGCGACCGACCAGTTGGCGGTGGCTGGAGAGGAGCAGCGCGACCTGTTCGTGTTGGAAGCCGTTGGCGGCGCCAGGTTCAGTTCGGTCGAAAATCATTGTGCGCCCCCCGCGCGGCTTGAAACATCCGGTTGCAACTGCAGATTGAACTCTGTCGCCTGGTGCCCATCTATAAGGGACAGTTCGCAACGACAACAGAGGATGCACATGCAGCAAGATGCCATAGAAAAATTCATTGCCGATTCTCGCCGCTATTTCGGATATTGCGCGCTCAGCCGCCAGTAACCGTCTGGATAAGCGCAACGGCGCTGGATTCTACCTTTCCCCTTGGCGACCGGTGCCTCCCCCGGTCGCCCGTAGGCCCCGCAGCAATGCGGGGCCTTCGTCATTGGGCGCCTGCAAACTCGGGTCTGGCGGGACGGCGCGTCAGGTCGCTACTTCGGGGAACCAGGTTAGCTTGTCCTTCAGCGTGACGACTTCGCCGACGATGATCAGCGTCGGGGCCTTGAGTTGGGCGGCTTCCGCCAGGTGCGGCAGCGTTGACAGGGTGCCGGCGACGGTGCGCTGGTTCGGCGTCGTGCCCTGTTGCACGATGGCGGCGGGCCAGTCGGCGGGCAGGCCGTGGGCCATGAGTTGCTCGCACAGATGGGATAGTCCGCCCAGTCCCATGTAGATGATGACCGTCTGGCGGCGGCGCGCCAGCCCCGGCCAGTCGAGATTCATGCTGCCGTCCTTGAGGTGGCCGGTGACGAAGACGCAGGCTTGGGCGTGGTTGCGGTGGGTGAGCGGAATGCCGGCATAGGCGGCGACGCCGATGGCGGCGGTGATGCCGGGGACGACCTCGAAGGGGATGCCGTTTTCCTTGAGCGTTTCGACCTCTTCGCCGCCGCGACCGAAGGTGTAGGGGTCGCCGCCCTTGAGGCGCACGACGCGCTTGTTTTGGCGGGCGAGCGCGACCAGCAGGAGATTCAGGTCGTCCTGCGGCACGGCATGGTTGCCGCGCTCCTTGCCGGCATAGAGTCGTTCCGCACCCGGCTTGACCAGATCAAGAATCGGCTGCGAGACCAGATGGTCGTAGACCAGTACATCGGCCTCGCCGATGATGCGCAAGGCGCGCAGGGTCAGCAGTTCGGGATCGCCGGGGCCGGCGCCGACCAGATAGACGGTGCCGGGTACGGCAGGACCACGGGTCGGATAGTCGTGGGGAAGGCGTGTCGTTGTCATGTCAGCCGTGATCTCCGGTGCCGCTGCCGCATCCGCCGCAGCCATTGCCGCGACTGGCGCAAGCGGCGGGGAGTGCTTCGTTCGGGTTGATGAAGATGAACTGGAACTCGCCCGGTTTGAGTTCGACGAAATCGAGCGTGGCGCCCGTCAGCAATTCCTGGCTGCGCGGTGCGATCAAAATGGTGACGCCGGAGACCTCGATCGTCGCGTCGTTGTCGCGCTCTTCGTCGAAGCCCATGCCATAGACGATTTCGCCGTCCTCGATCTTGGCGGCAACGCGCAGGCAGGGCATTCCCGGTGCGCTATCCTGCTGCGCACCGGCAGCACGCAGAATTTGCTCGGCGGCGTTGGGGGTCAAAGTGAACATGGTGCAGTCTCCCGGCTGGTGGGGCAGGCCCGACAGGCGCGGGCGAATTGGACGAAGCGCGCGGGCCAGTCGCAAGCGGCGGTGGCGCGCAGATGGGTGTAGGAGGCCAGCATGTTGTGCCGGACGATACCGTCGGAATGACCATCGACGCCATGACCGCGCTCAACTTTATAGGCGTAGCGCGTGTCGGCCGGCAGGCCGCGCAGTTCCGAGTAGTGAAATTCGTGGGCGTGGATCGTCGGCGAAAAGTCGGCGCTGGCGGGGCGCTGGCCCCAGGGATGCTCGGCGGTGGGCGTGAGGATCACGTAGCCGCGTCCGACGGGTTTGGCGTGCACGACGATCTCGCCGTCGATGACGCCGACCATCGGCCGTACCTGGTCGCGCCAGGCGATGCTTTGCGCGAGATACATCAGGCCGCCGCACTCGGCATAGGTCGGCAAGCCGCCTTCGATGGCGCTGCGGATGCTGGCGCGCATGCCGACGTTGGCGGAGAGTGCGTCGAGGAAGGATTCGGGAAAGCCGCCGCCGATAAAGAGCGCATCGCAGGGCGGCAGGCAGGCGTCCTTGAGGGTGTCGAAGGGCAGCAGTTCTGCACCAGCATTGGCCAGGGCTTCAAGGTCGTCGGTGTAATAGAAGCCGAAGGCGGCATCCTGCGCGATGGCGACGCGCAGTCGCGGTTCGGTCGAAAGGACGGGCGTCGGGGGCGCAGGCAGGGCGATGCTGGTGGCGGTGATGTCCAGCAGCCGGTCGAGATCGACTTGGCGCGCAACACGTTCCGCAATGCCGGCGATGAGCGCTTCGGCTTCGGCCGCTTCGTTTGCCGGCATCAGGCCGAGATGGCGTTCGACCAGGGCGAGTTGCGGGTCTTCATGGACGGCGCCGAGCACCGGTACGTCGGTGTAGTGTTCGACGACTGCGCGCAACTTGGCTTCGTGGCGGCTGCCGCCGAGACGGTTGAGAATGACGCCGGCAATGCGGATGTCGCGTTCGAAGGCTTGGTAGCCGAGGATCAGTGGGGCAATGCCGCGCGTCATGCCGCGGGCGTCGAGCACGAGGATGACCGGCAGGTCGAGCAGGCGGGCCAGTGCCGCGTTGCTGTTGCCGCCGTCGAGGGCGAGGCCGTCGTACAGTCCCTTGTTGCCTTCCACCAGGCAGACGTCAGCGTTGTGGCCCTGAGCGAATTGCGCGCGAATCTCGTCGTGTGGCGAGAGGAAGAAGTCGAGGTTGCGGCAGCCGCTCCCGGCGGCGCGTGCAAGCCAGAGCGGATCGATGTAGTCCGGCCCCTTTTTGAAGGGCTGCACAGTCAAACCGCGCGCGCGCAAGGCGGCGACCAGTCCGATACTGAGGGTGGTCTTGCCGGATGACTTGTGTGCGGCGGAGATCAGAAAGCGATGCATGGCGCGCGCTGCGAACGCTCAGGCCCCGCCGCGGGTGGCGATCAGTCGAGCCAATCAGTCGAGCATATGCCCGGCCGATTGCAGCTTGACGATGTCGTCTTCAGGCATGAACTTCAACACGCGCACGCCGATGGTCGTGGCAGTGAAGGCGATGCCGAAGCCGCCGAGACCCAGCAGGATTTCAGGCAGGCTCGGGGTGTAGCTGTCGATCTTGCCGTCGTAGAAGCTGCTGGAAACCTGCATGCCGGGGAAGATGTCAAGCGGGAACACCTGACCGCCGATGATGAAGACGAAGAGCAGGCAGAATGCGCCGACGATGACCAGCGCGGCGGCGATCATCACCGAGCCGCGGATGCGGTTGAGGCTGGGCAGGTAGATGAGCAGTAGCGGCATGAGGGTGCCGAGGAAGACATAGCCGCCCCAGAACAGCAGCGGGTAAATGCCGCCGGTGAGCAGAATGAATTGCTCGAAGGCAGTTTGCTTGGCGAAGTAGATATTGGTCAGGTGATAGACCATGACGAAATAGAACACGGCGGCGATGAAGGTGCCGAACAGGTTCTTCATGCGGGCACGGATCTGCGGGTGCAGCGGCACGTCGTTCCAGGCAAACATGGCCTTTTGCGCGATCATGAAGACGGCCAGACCCCAGGCAAAGGACATGATGATGAACATCGGCGCCAGCATGGCGGACTGATAAGCCTGTCGTGCGACGAGGAAACCGAAGATCGAGCCGGTGCCGGTGGTCAGCAGGAGACGCCAGATGAAGGCGGCGAAGCCGGCAGGCTTGTAGTAGGGATTCATCTTGCGATCCATCAGCGTCCAGAGGTAGATGCCGACGATGGCGAAGAAACCGGGATAGAGAATGACGTTCCAACCGAACACCGAGGTCGGGTTGAAGTGCGTCATGGCGACGATCAGACGGTCGGCGCGACCGAGATCGAGCATGATGACCGCGAGGCCGGCGGCGAGCATGGCCAACGCCAGCAGGCCGGAGAGCGGCGCGCGCGCCTTGTAGATGGTTTTGCCGAATACCGAGCCGATCGAGGCGACGTTGAGCACGCCCGAGGCAGCGACGATGAGGAAGATGGCGAAGACGTGGGGTATGCCCCACACCACCTGGTTGTTCATGCCGGTGACGACGTGGCCGCTGTGCTCCATGTAGAGCGCGGCAGCGAGGCCGATGACGGTGACAAGCCCGCCAAAGGCGGCGAGGATGTAGAAGAGACTCTCTTCCGCGCGGCTGTTCTGTTCGAGGTGCATGGCCGTCAGATTCCCTGGTAACGCACGCCTTGGTCGAGCTTGAGGTCGGCTCGCACCCGCGTGGTAGCTTCGCGCGCAATGCGCTGGGCGATTTCGCTGTTCGGATCGTTGAGGTCGCCGAAGAGCATCGCGCCTTCGGGACAGGCTTCGGTGCAGGCGGGTTTCAAGCCTTTGTCGACGCGTTGCACGCAGAAGGTGCAGGATTCGACACAGCCGATACCGCGCGGCACTTCCGGATTTTGCGCCGTGAGCGGTTGATGCACGAAGGAGCGCGCCTTGTACGGGCAGGCCATCATGCAGTAGCGACAGCCGATGCAAATATGTCGATCCACCAACACGATGCCGTCGGCGCGTTTCATCGAGGCGCCGGTGGGGCAGACGTCGACGCAGGGGGGCTCGGCGCAGTGCTGGCACATCATCGGCAGCGAATGCCGACGCCCCGACTTCGGGTCCGTCAGATCGATCTTGCGAATCCACTGCGCAACCTGGCGCTCATCCTGTACGGTCTCGTTGATGCCATTCTCGGTGGCGCAGGCTTTGACGCAGGCGTCGCAGCCGCTGGCACACTTGGTCGTATCGACCAGCATGCCCCAACGCACCTGACTGGAAGCGCCCTGGCTTGGCGCATGCGTCGGATTCGCTTGCGAAACCTCAATCAGATGCAGGCCGGGGGCGATGGCGGCGACGCCCAATCCGGCGCCAGCGGCCGCAGCGACGCCGATAAAGCCACGACGCGACTTGTTTTGCGGTTCGTTCATTGTTTCGCTCCCATGGTCTCGGCGTGCGCAGCATTGTGTTTGCCGGCCTTGGGTTGGTGACAGTCCCAGCAGTCCAGCTTGACAGCGGCGTAGCTATGGCATTCCTGGCAGAAACCATCCTTGCCCGTCACCGTTCCGGTGGTCTTGCTGGCATGGCAATTGATGCACTCGTTGAGGCTAGCCTTTTCGCCACGGATGCCCTGGCGCAGAGTACGGTCGCGCTGATGCTTCAGCATCTCCATATGATTGCGGCGCATTTCATCCGCCGGCGCAATGCACTGCCCGGGATTTTCGATCTTCACCACCGGCTTCGGTGCGCCGGCGAATGCGGCGAGCGGCGTCGCCAGGAAGGCAGCCAGCAGCACCGCGAATGGAATGCGCAGCAGTTTCATGGATGGATACTCGCCCTTATTCGCCCAAACCCATCTGGATGTAGCCGGTTGGGCAGACATCGTGGCAGATGTGACAGCCAATGCACTTGTCGTAGTCGGTCGCGACATAGCGGCCGGTGGTCGCATCGGTCTTCTTCACCTTGTAGACGGCGGTCTGCGGGCAATAGACGACGCAGTTGTCGCACTCGAAGCACAGACCGCAACTCATGCAACGCTTGGCTTCGGCGACGACCTGTTTGTCGTCCAGCGCTTCCAGGCGTTCTTCGAAGTTGCCGAGTGCCGACTCCTTGTCGAGGTGGGTGATATGACGCTTGTTGCGCGCGGTGTATTGGAAGTGGCCGAGGAACAACTCGTCGTGCGGAATGACATAACGTTCGGAGCGGTTGTCGTAGTTATGGACAGCGCCCTTGGAGCCATCGGTGCCGCGCAGCGGTTCCTTGACCGCTTCGAGGGCGATGCCCTTTTCGACATATTTGCGCATCAGGTCGAACACATGCACATCGACCTTGGGCCGGCGGCTGGCTTCGATACCCTTCAGGTATTGGTCGATGCCATCGGCGGCGATGGCACCATGGCCGACTGCGGTGGTGAGCAGATGGGGGCGCAGCACATCGCCGCCGGCAAACACGCCCGGCTTGCCCTGCACCTGATAGTTCTTGTCGGCGCTGACGCCGCCCTTGCCATTGTTGAATTCGTCGAGGCCGGCGAAGTCGACCATCTGGCCAATGGCAGAGACGATCAGGTCGGCCGGCAGATCCTTCTCGCTGCCTTCGACTTTCTTGATCTCCAACTTGCCGCCAATCATCTTGGCTTCGCACTGGCAGACGCGCAAGGCGGTGGCACGGCCATCTGTACCTTTGACGACGGCAACGGGCATCCAGCCGCCCATGATTTCGATGCCTTCGGCCTGGGCGTGGTCGAGTTCGCCCTTGCTGGCCAGCATCTTGTCGATGGGGAAGACGGAGGTCAGTACGACTTCGGCGCCCTTGCGCAGCGACACGTCGGCGACATCCTGAGCCATTTGGCCGGCGATGGCGCTTTCCCAGTCGGTCGGCTTGGCCTGGTCGATATGACCGAGGCGGCGGGCGACGGTGGCGACGTCCATCGAGGTATCGCCGCCGCCGACGACGACGACGCGGTGGCCGACGGTCTTGAGGCGGCCATCGTTGAAGGCTTTGAGGAAGGCCGTGGCGGTGACGACGTTGGAAACGTTATCCGCGCCCTCTGCGGGCAGCGCGCGACCGCCCTGAGCACCGAGGCCGAGGAACACGGCGTCGAAGTCCTTGCGGATCTGCTCCATGCTGACGTCGACGCCAACCTTGCACTTCAGCTTGACGTCGACGCCGAGGTCGAGGATGCGCTGGATTTCGGCATCAAGGACGTCGCGCGGCGTGCGGTAGCCCGGAATGCCGTAGCGCATCATGCCGCCGAGGTATTCGTGATCGTCGAAGATCGTCACGCTGTGGCCTTTGAGGGCCAATTGATATGCAACCGACAGGCCGGCCGGGCCGCCGCCGAGGACGGCCACCTTCTTGCCGGTGAGTTGCGTCGGCTTGATGAATTGCAGCTTGTTCTGGATCGCATACTCGCCGAGGTAGTGCTCAACGGAGTTGATGCCGACGTGATCTTCGACCTGATTGCGGTTGCAGCCGGTCTCGCAGGGGGCGGGACAGACGCGGCCCATCACGGCGGGCAGCGGGTTGGCCTCGGTGAGACGGCGCCAAGCGTATTCCTGCCAGGGCATGACGGGTTTGCCATCGGCGCCGACGGGGGGCTTCTCGATGCCGCGTACGATGTTCAGGTAGCCGCGAATGTCTTCTCCCGACGGGCACGAGCCTTGGCAGGGCGGAGTCGATTGGATGTAGGTCGGGCACTTGTACGACCAACCGGCCTGGAAAATATTGTCTTGCAGGCGCTTGAAACCTAGCGATTCGCCGTCCTTGAATTTGCGAAACGTCAACTTTTCGGTCTGAATTTCTGTGGTCGCTGACATCATCGTCTCCGTAATAATCGTTGTATGTATGGTGATGTTTTATTGCTCGTCGCCTAGACGGATGGCGGTGCTGACCAATTGGTGCACCCCACCGACCATGCGCATGTTGAATCCGTAGTACGGCAATACTTTGCTGAATTGCGCCTTGCAGATGGCGCAAATGGTGGCCATGAAGTTCACGCCATGGGCGTCGACCGTATGTTTGAGCGCTTCCATGCGCGGGAAGGCGCCTTTGACGCGCAGTTCGAGTAGGTCGTCGGTCAGTACGCCGCCGCCGCCGCCGCAACAGAAGGTCTTCTCGCGCACCGTTTCCGGTGCCATGTCGACATAGTGGTTGGCCACCGCCTTGATGATGCTGCGCGGAATATCGAACTGGCCGCCGGCATGGTCGCCCATGCGCGAGCCGCGCGCGACGTTGCAGGAGTCATGGAAGGTGATGATGCGGCTGTCGTTGGCTTCCTTGTCGAACTTGAGACGGCCCTGCTGGATCAGATCCCAGGTGAATTCGCAGATGTGCGAGGGTTCCTTGTAGCGCGGGTCGAGTTGCTTTTGCAGTTCGACGGCATAGGGATCGTTGCCGTTGTTGCCGAGGCCGATCAGGGTGTTCCAGAAGGCGTAGGCGACGCGCCAGGCGTGGCCGCATTCGCCGACGACAATGCGCTTGACGCCAAGTTCCAGCGCCTGCTCGCGAATGCGCATGGCGACCTTGCGCATCATGTTGTAGTCGCCATTGAACAAGCCGAAATTGCCGGCTTCGGAGGCGTAGGACGACAGCGTCCAGGAGATGCCGGCAGCGTGGAACACCTTGCCGTAGCCGATCAGGGATTCGATGTGCGGCTCGGCGAAGAAGTCGGCCGACGGCGTGACCAGCAGCACTTCGGCGCCTTGGACGTCGAGCGGGTACTTGACGTCGACGCCGGTGTCCTCCTTGACGTCCTCTTCGAGGCCTAGCAGCGTATCTTCCAGCGCCGGGCCGGGCAGGCCGAGGTTGTTGCCGATCTTGTGGACCTTGCCGAGGATCTCGTTGGAATATTTTTGGCCGTGGCCGATCGAGTCCATGATGTGGCGCGCGGCCATCGTCACTTCGGCGGTGTCGATGCCGTAGGGGCAGAACACCGAACAGCGGCGGCATTCCGAACACTGCCAGAAGTAGGAGAACCACTCGTCGAGCACTTCGCGCGTCATGTCGCGTGCGCCGACGAGTTTTGGGAACAGCTTGCCCGGCAGCGTGAAGTAGCGCCGATAGACGCTGCGCATCAGTTCCTGGCGCGCTACCGGCATGTTCTTCGGATCGCCTGTGCCGATGAAGTAGTGGCACTTGTCGGTGCAGGCGCCGCAATGCACGCAAGAGTCCATGAAGACCTTGAGCGAGCGGTACTTGCCGAGCAGTTCGCCGAACTTGTCGATGGCCTTGGCCTCCCAATTCTCGACCAATTGGCCGGGGAGACCGATGCCTTCCTGAACCTTCTCGTTGGCGACGTAGGGCTTGGAGTGCGCCATCGCACCCGGCACGAGGGCCGGGACGGTGGGGAACTCGCGAAACTCTGGAACCTTGAATTCGGGAGCGGCCATGTCAGCTCTTCTCGATCTGGGCCGCCCACGGCGCCAGACGGCGCACTTCGCGGGGATTGTCGGCCTGGTTGCGGGTAGGGCTGAAGAACACGCCCGGAGCATGCAGCAGCTTGCTGAAGGGGAACAGGATCATCAGCAGTGCGACCAGCAGCAGGTGGATGAACAGTCCGGGATGAACGGGCAGGGCTTGGATATCGAAGCTCATCAGACCGAGGAAGAAGGCTTTCACGCCGACGATGTCGGTATGCATCAGGAAAGTGATACCCAGTCCGGAGAGACCAATGGTCAGCAGTATGGCTAGCCACAGGTGGTCGGAAGGGGTTGAGATGTAGCGAATGCGCTCGACGAGGAAACGGCGCGCCCAGAGTCCGGCCAGACCGGCGACCATCATGAAGCCGGCGTACTTGCCGAAGGGCTGGACGAACAGCAGCCAGGCAGGAACGTCGGCGACGAAATAGCGCAGGTGGCGCACCAGCACGAGGAAAAGACCCATGTGGAAGATCCAGCCGAACAGCCAGATCCACAGGTTGCCTTTGAACAGGCTTTCGAAGAACACCACTTCGCGCGCCATGCGGAAGGCCACGCCGGGCGTGGAGATCGGGGCCGGCGTCGTCGGAATCGAGAGCGGTGCCGGCGTGCGGGCGAAGTCGTAGACCTTGTAGGCCACGCCTGCGAACAAGATCGCAAAGGCGAGGTAGAACAGGATCGCGAAGAACAGTGTCATTGGTAGGGCACCACGGCGAACATGAACACGAAACCCATACTCGAAACCCAAGCGCAGTCCGTGGCGAACGTCGTATGACGTGCGCTGCGCACTACGTTGACAATAGTCGGCGCTGGCGGGACGGCGTTTGGCGCGCCCCGCCGCGCTTGGCGGGACTTAAACGCAGCCGGTGGGCTTGGGCAGGCCGGCGATCTTGCACGCCTGCTTGGCCGGGCCGTAGGGGAACAGCTCGTACAGGTACTGGCTGTTGCCCTTTTCCGGGCCGAGCTTCTTGCCGATGGCCTTGGTCAGCACGCGCACGGCCGGGGCAATCTGGAACTCGTTGTAGTAGTCGCGCAGGAAGTTGACGACTTCCCAATGCTGGTCGGTCATGGCGACGCCTTCGGTCTGGGCCAGGTAGGCGCCGACATCTTCGTTCCACTGCCCGAGGTCGACCAGATAACCCTCTTCGTCGGTCTCGTAGCTCTTGCCATTTACGTCGATGGAAGCCATTGCATTGTCTCCTTGATTGATGATCTGACTGATTGAGTTTGACTGTTGCTTACAGCCAGGATTGGCTGGTTTTGTATTCGGCCACTAGGTCGACAAAACCTGCATAGTCTACTGTGGTAACGCCCTCGATGAGACGGTCGGCGATGCCGCGTGCCTCAAGGTCGGGGGTCAAGGCGTAAAACTTGAATTTGCCCATGGCGGCCTTGAGCTTGGGTTCGACGACGCCACCCTTGGCGGCGGCATAGACACCATCCTCAATCAGCAGGATCGCACCTTCGCCGGTTTTGAGCGCCGAGTCGAAGGCCGGGCGGTCGAGCGGGGATTTGTTGATGATATGCAGCATAGCGGTTTCCTCAGAACGACAGGAGGACGTCCTGCGCCTCCATCAGCTTGCCGAGTTCGGCACGGGAGAACACTTCGACGGGCAGGGCCAGATCGTCGGTGGTGAGGCCGCGTTCCGTCAGGGATTCCTGATCGACGTAGATCTTGGTGACGTCGTAGTCTTCCAGCGCACCGAAGGTCTTTTCGAAAGCCTTGACCTCAATACCCTTGGTCTGGTGGCCCTTCTTGAGCTGATAAACGCCGTCATCGAGGAAGGCCATCGACACATCCTGCTCAAAAGCAGCGGCGATCAGCACGACTTCGAGTGATTCCCACGCGTAGATGGTGCCGTAGGGCGCCTTGCGGTTGACGAACATGAATTGCTTGGTTGTGCTCATTTCGTCCCCCTCAATCGCCGAACACGACCAGGCGGTCGGCCTGGATGCCGGCTTCGACCAACTGGCCGAGGCCGGAGATACGGAAGCCGGGCGCCAGGTTGGTCGCGTCCTTGCCGTTACGCTTCATTTCGCCTTCATCGACGATACCGCGACGTTGGGCCGCAGCAACGCAGACCACCATGTCGAGGTTATGCTCTTCAGCCAGCTTCGACCAACGGTTGACGATATTGCGGTCATCCTGTGGCGGGGTGGTCAGACGCGTGGCGTTGTTGACGCCGTCGTGATAGAAGAAGATACGAAAAATCTCGTGGCCCTTGGCCAGCACTGCCTTCGCAAACTGGAAGGCAGTGTCGGAGGCCTGGTGCGTGTAAGGGCCTTCGTTAACTAGAATGGCAAACTTCATTGCGACTAGTCCTTAGAAACGGATATGGTTGGACGCGTTGAGGTTCGCGCGCGAACCACGCCAGTCATCAATCAGGTACTTGGTGAAGGGCAGACCGGTCTTTTCGAAGAAACGCGGCCAGCCGATACGGTCAATCCAGTCGGCCAAGCGCTCCCACGGGCGGGCATCCGCCTTGTAAGTCTTGAGAATATTGCCCACGACGGCGTTGACTTCGGGCCAGCGCGGTGCGTTGTTGGGCAGGCCGGAGGCAACCATCTTCATGAATGTCGGCTTGCCACGGGCGTTGGAGTTCTTGCCGCCCACCCAGATCGCCAGCTTGGAGTGCTCGGGATCGTTGATCTGCATCGGGGGGCAGGGGGGGTAGCAAGCGCCGCAGCAGATACACTTTTTCTCGTCGATTTCGAGAGAGGGCTTGCCATTCACCAGCGCGGGGCGGATGGCCGCGACCGGGCAGCGGGCAACCACGGTCGGACGTTCGCAGACATTGGCGACCAGATCGTGGTTGATCTTGGGCGGTTTGGTGTGCTGGACGATGACGGCGATGTCGGCTTGACCGCCGCAGTTGATCGAGCAGCATGAAGTCGAGAGGTGCACGCGGTTGGGCATCTCTTCTTTCTTGAACTCGTCATAGAGATTGTCCATCATCGACTTGACCACGCCGGAAGCGTCGGTGCCGGGGATGTCGCAGTGCAGCCAGCCCTGGGTATGGGCCACCATCGTCACGGAGTTGCCGGTACCGCCGACCGGGAAGCCGTTCTTCTCAAGTTCGGCGATCAGCGGGGCGACCTTGCTTTCCTCGGAGAGGATGTATTCGATATTGGAGCGGATGGTAAAGCGCACGCGGCCTTCGGCGAACTGGTCGGCGATGTCGCAGAGCTTGCGGATCGTGAAAACGTCCATCTGACGCTGAGTACCGGCACGCACAGTCCAGACTTCGTCGCCGCTGTGGGACACATGATGCAGCACGCCGGGACGCGGGCGGTCGTGATATTTCCAGTTGCCGTAGTTGGCGGCGAATTTCGGGTGCAGGAACTTCTTGTTGTCGAGGAAATACTCGACTGGCTTGCGCATCTGAGGTTGAGCCATGAATCGTCTCCGCAATAATTGTTGTGAATGGTCGCTATTTAAGTAGGGACTTCACCTTGACCGGACACCGAACTCCGCATCGGGGCTCGGTGTCGGTCAGACGGTGTGATCGGTGTTTAGGCAGCCGCTTTCTTGGCGTTGATCTTGGCGACTTCCTCGTCCCAGCCATCGGTACGAACGTAGGGGTTCATCCGCGGGGTGGTCACCATGTTGGCATCGACATCCACACCGATGCCTTCGAGGTAATTGACCAAGCCGATGCGCTCGATCATCTCGCCGGTACGCTCGTGTTCGAGAGCGTTTTCAGCGAAGAAGTCGATGGCGGACTGAGCCAGTTCGACGAGCTTATCGTAGTCTTCGTCATTCTTCAGGGGCATGAAGGGAGCGATCACCGTGCCCATCGTCGCACCGATCTTGAGGTGGCTCTTGCCGCCGATCAGGATGGAAGCACCCTTGTCCTTGCCAACGCCGAGTGCGCCGGTCATGACGTTGATGCAGTGCATGCAGCGTACGCAGTCCTTGTTGTCGATTTCGAGACACTGGGCGTCGTTCAGGGCGACGGCGGAAATATGCGCATCCTTGCGCACGTCCTTGGCGTCCTTGATTTGCAGGGCCTTGGTCGGGCAGCGGGAAACGACATCATTCACCAGTTCGTTCATGCCGTGCTTGGCGAACCACTTCTTGCCGAGCGCGTCGTCGGTGGTCATGTTGTCGCGCCAGGTGCCGATGACGGCCATGTCGGAACGCTGGATCGCGTTCATGCAGTCGTTGCCGCAGCCGGAGAACTTGAACTTGAACTTGTAGGGCAGCGCAGGGCGATGGATATCGTCGAGGAAGGTGTTGATCACCATTTGGTGAGCTTTGGCTTCGTCGTAGCAGGACTGTTCGCAACGTGCGGCACCCACGCAGGACATCGAGGTGCGGACGGCCGGGCCGGCGCCACCCATGTCGAAACCCATGGTGTTGATTTCGTCCCAGGCTTTCTGGACATTCTCGGTCGTGCAGCCCTGCAGCATGATGTCGCCGGATTGGCCATGCAGCGCGATAAGACCGGAGCCGTACTTTTCCCAGACGTCGCAGAACTTGCGCAGGGTGTCGGTATCGTAGTGCATGCCGGGCGGCGGCATGATGCGGATGGTGTGGAACTCGGCGGCGTCTTTGAACACCGCTGCGCCCTTGTCGTCCTTGATTTCGGTAAAGCGGGGGATGACGCCGCCGCCATAACCGATGACGCCAACCGTACCACCCTTCCAGTAGCCCTTGCGGGTCTTGTAGGAATGCTCAAGGTGACCGAGCAGATCGACGACGTAATCCTTATCCTTGGCAAGACGCTTCAAACCAGTCACGAAGCTGGGCCAGGGGCCGGTTTCGAGTTGGTCGAGCAAAGGGGTAGCGTGAGGCTGTTTGGCCATGTTGTCTCCTCTACGTGGCTGTTGGGGAAGCGGTCGCGTGGCGCGCGTCCAATCCCGGATTTTGGTGAATTATCGGGTCGGCACCGGTTGGCGCGCCATACCTCCGGCAGGTAGATTAACCCCTTTCGATGGGGTAGGGGAACCTACCCTAAAGGAGTACTCGCTGCCACGCCCATGCGGTGATGGTCTCCCTTACCTTGCGATGAGATAGTCCGTCCCCATCTTAAGCGCGCCGCCCCGGTTGTTTTTTATCGCCGGCCTTCACTTACCTGCTTTCCAATACAACGTGGACAAGACTACCAGCCTTGACAAATTTCGGGTGCCCGTCGGCAACCAGGAAATCGAGTTGCAACAAATCGAGTTCGAGGCGGGCGGCGTGCCCTTGTTGCGCTTGCGCATCCGCGAACATTCGCGTTTCACCATTTTCGACATCGATGCCGTGACGGCCGGACATTGGGCTGAAGTCATGGCCGCTTGGTCGAAGCAGCAACTCGCGGCGGTGGCCGAGCGCTGATGGACCCGCTTGTGCCGGACACCGCCGCGCAAGACGTTGTCGATGTCCAATTCGATTTGCGCGGGCAGGCGGTTTCCCTCGATCATGCCGACGCGCTATTGCAGGCGGTGCGCGGAGTCCTGCCTTGGCTGGAGACGGATGCGATTGCCGGCATTCACCCCTTGTCCAGTTTGAGTCCTGGCGCTGATGTCTGGTATTTGTCGCGGCGCTCCCGCTTGACCTTGCGTGTGCTGCGCGCGCAGACGGAGGTCGTGCAGGCTTTGGTTGGGGCACGCCTTGACCTTGATGGACATGCGGTCGAGGTTGGCGGTGCGCACATTCGCGATCTGCTGGTCACGCCCGTGTTGTATGCGAAGTTCGTCGCCTTCGGCGCGGCCTCCGCTGTGGCTATCGCCGAGGAAGATTTTCATGTGGCCTGCCAACAGCAATTGGCGGCGTTGCGCATGGCGCCGCGCCTGATCTGCGGCAAGGCCCAGCGGGCGCGCACCGCCGCTGGCTTCCTGAGCGGTTTCAGCCTGATGCTGCTGGGTCTCGATGCCGCTGACAATCTGCGTTTGCAGCGGCTGGGCCTGGGTGGCGAGCGCAAGCGCGGCTGCGGTATTTTCGTTCCCCACAAGTCGATCGCCGCCGTGGGAACGCTAGAATGAATTTTCCCGTTTTCCGTTCCGGAGCCTTGCTGCCGGTTCGCTTTCCACACTAATCGATCAAGGAGTCCATCATGTCCGACCAACCCGCCGTCACCATCGACCTGTCGGGCTTGCCATGCCCGGCGCCCCTGTTGGGCGCCAAGAAAATCATCGACGATCTTCAGGCCGGGCAGACCCTGTTGCTCCTGTCCGACTGTCCGGGAACGTCCGACGACTTGTTCGCCTGGTGCAAGTTCACCGGCAACGAGATGGTTGCCAGCGACAAGCAGGCCGACGGCAAGGTTGCCTATACCCTGCGCAAGGCTGGCGGCGCCAGCACCACGCCGATCGCCCACGCCACACTCGACATGCGCGGCGTTTCCTGCCCCGGTCCTATTCTTGAAGCCAAGAAACTGCTCGATGGCATGAAGGCTGGCGAGGTTCTTCAACTCGTCAGCGACTGCCCCGGCGCCGTTGCCGATGTCGAGTCCTGGGGACGCGCGGCGGCGGTCGAACTGCTCGCCTCGCTGCCGATGGCGCGCAACGCCCACGAGTTTTATCTGCGCAAGAAGTAATTCAATCCAACCCAAACCCAAGCCAAGGAGGAGCCCATGAGTTACGTCATCAACGGTGAAGAAAAGGAAGTCGACGATTACAACTATCTGCTGGAGCCGGACTTCAGCGAAGAGGCGGTGCAGGTAATTGCCGCCGCCGATGGCATCCAGTTGACGGATCAGCACTGGAAAATCATCAATTACCTGCGCGATAAGTACAAGGAGGAAGGCCATACCCCCAACGCGCGCAATCTGGTGAAGGGCTTGCAGGATGAGGCCGACATGCCTGAGGCCGACAACAAGCTGATGTTCGACCTGTTCCCAGATGGCGGCGCTGCCAAACAGGGTTGCCGCGTTGCCGGCTTGCCCCAGCCCAAGGGCAAGGGTGGCTACTAAATACTCGGCGCTGGCGGGACGGCGGTAAATCGCTATGGCCGTCAGAATCCGTGCGCGTTTTCATGCGGCTGGCCAGCCTCGCTCGATGGCGGAGCTGGCCAGCGTCGTGGCGGTGTTGGCATGGAAACTTGCCATCGACGCCCTCAATCGCATGCGTCAGGCCGATTACGACATCGATATCGGCCAGCCGTATTTCGACTTCGTTTGCGAATTTACGGTATTCCTTGCGCAACTGGCCGATCGCATCGCCTATCGTGACTTGACCGCCGAACAGCGGGCCGAATTCACGACGGCGCTTGCCAAAAATCTCGCGAGACAGATTGAGGAGAATTTCGACACGCTGTTGAGCGGGATGGTGCCTGGGGCGCCGGCTCACCATGTGCTCGACCTGTTCAATCGGCGCGGTGCGGATTACGCCGAGTTCGACTTCACCGCGCAAGGCCCCGACTTCGGCTTCAAGCGTTGTTTCGCCGCCTGCTTGCGCGCGGGCTTGCCGGAGAAAGACAAGCTGTGGGTGGTCGATCAGGTGATGGAGATCGAAGTGCCCGAAGCCTTGAAGGCGCTGGAAAAAACGCTGGCCGGTCTGTTCCATCCCGAAGCCAATGAAAGTCGGCGCCGCCGGGACGGCGCTGCAATGGGTGAATGAACATGTCCGCTCCCCTGGGTCCATTTGATCTTGACGCTACGGCCGCTTACTCACGCTGGCGCGAGCAGAAGCTCGATACCGCCCCGCAGCGGCTGGAAGATATCGTGGTGGAACTCGACGATCCGCGTCGTTTAAGCCTGGCGGAGCGCCAGCGCCTGGTCGCGTTGAATGCCGTCTGCAACATGGCAATCTATCTCGGCAAGACCGGCACCGACCCGGATAAGGAGATTCCCCGCCGCCTGGGCAATCAGCTTGGCTTGGCGACGCTCGACGGCCACTGGCTGACCGATAACGACGGCATATCGCCGCTCTCAGTGATCGGCGCCGAAGCGCGCGGCGAGCGCAAGGAATTCATTCCCTATACCGACAAGCCGATCCGCTGGCATACCGACGGTTACTACAATGCGCCCGAGCGGACGATCCGTGGCCTGATACTGCACTGCGTGCAAAGCGCAGCGTCGGGCGGCGAGAACCAACTGCTTGACCATGAGATTGCCTACATCCTGTTGCGCGACGAGAACCCGGCGTTGATCCGAGCCCTCTCGGCTGCCGATACGATGACCATTCCGCCGCGTCTGGACGACAGCGGCGTGGCGCGCGCCGAGCAATCGGGTCCGGTGTTCGCGGTGAATGCCGACGGCACTTTGCACATGCGCTATACGGCACGTACCGTCAGCATCGTCTGGCGCGCCGATGCGGCGACGCGGGCGGCGGTTGCGGCGTTGGAACGCATTCTCGCGACACCGACGCCCTGGACCTTGTATGGCCGCCTCGAACCGGGCATGGGCCTAGTTTGCAACAATGTGCTGCACGATCGCAGCGGCTTTGCCGAAACTGCGGATAAGCGTCGTTTGCTCTATCGGGCGCGATATTACGAACGGGTTGCCGCGACCTGAGGTCCTACCGATATAATCGGGCCGAGATCATCCTGAATGGCCCAATGCGATGTCCCAACTTACTCCGGAACTCGAACGCAAGCTGACGACCGCAGTCGAGCGCATGCCAGCCTTTCCGAAAAGCGTGCAAACGATTTTGGAGATGACGCGCAACATCAATTGTCTGCCAAAAGAATTGGTTGCCGTCATCGAAAAGGATCCGGTGATCACCGTCAAGATCCTGCGCGTCATCAATTCGGCCTACTACAGCCTGCCCAACAAGATCACTTCGGTTGGCCAGTCGGTGGTTTATCTGGGCATCAATACCATCAAGAACCTGGCGCTGTCGTTCGCCGCCGTGGGCATCCTGCCACGCTTCAATACGGCTGGCTTCGACATTCAGCGTTACCTGTTGCACTCGCTGACGGTGGCTGCCGTGGCGCGCTTGTTGTGCGAAAAGTATGCGCGCGCCGAGGCCGATCCCACCGACTGCTACATTGCCGGTCTGCTGCACGACTTCGGCAAGGTGGTGTTCGCCCAGTTCATGTCCGGCGAATTTCTGCATGCGCTGGCGCTGGCGGTCGATCATGACCAGCCGCTCTTCCAGGCGGAAAACGAGGTCATCGGCGCCGATCACGCTTTCGTTGGCGCGCTGCTGGCGAAGAAATGGCAATTTGCCGAGCCGCTGGTGAATTGCATCCGCGACCATCATCGCGCCGACGCCGAACCATCCGCGATGCTCGATTGCCTGCGCATCGCCGATGCCATCAGTCGCAAGCATGCGCTCGGCGATGCCGGCAATCCCTGGCGCGAAGAAGAGGTCGCACGCCTGCCGCAGCGTTTCGGCACCGATATCGATGCAGTGGTCGACGCGCTGGGCGACCTGCAAAAGATCGTCGAGGATGCGCAATCCTTCGCCCAGATCGGCACCGAGAAGTAAAGGGAGGAGCGAATGAAAATTACCCTGTGGGGTGTGCGCGGATCGATCCCCTCGCCGGGCCCGCGCACCGTACGTTATGGCGGCAATACCACCTGTATCGAGGTGCGCACCGACGCCGACAACCTGATCGTCCTCGATGCCGGCACCGGCATCTTCCCGCTGGCGCAGACGCTCCTGGCGCGCCTGCCGGTAGAGGCCAATATCTTCATCAGCCACACGCATTGGGACCATATCCAGGGGCTGCCATTTTTCGTACCGCTCTACATCCCGGGCAATCTGGTGCGCATCCATGGTGCCCACGACATCGTCAGCGGCCTGGGCATCGAGCAGGTGATGGAAGTTCAGATGCAGTACAGCTACTTTCCGATCCGCGAGGCCGAGTTGCGTGCCGGCATCGAGTATCGGACGCTGACGGTGGGCGAGCCTGTCAATATCGGCGATGCGACGGTAACGCCGATATTGATGAATCATCCGGTGACCAATCTGGGTTATCGCATCGACTGCAATGGCAAGTCGATGTTTTTCACCGGCGATCACGAGCCCTGGATCAACATCTATGCGGCGGACGATCCGGAGTACGCCAACTACCAGGCCATGATCGACCTGCGTCAGGCGGAACTCGACGCTGCCATCGGTCCGGTCGATCTGTTGATCTGCGACTCGGCCTACACCATTGCCGAATATCCGCCCAAGATCGGTTGGGGGCATGGTACGTTCGACCATGCCATTGCCCTGGCGCAGCGCATCGACACGAAACAGTTGATCTGCACCCACCACGAGCCGACGCGCGGCGACGAAGAACTGGAGCAGGCGTTTGCCGAGGCGTTGGCACGCCATCCCGATCAGGGGCGCGAGATCGTGTTGGCCCGCGAGGGCCTGGTCATTACGCTTTAGAAAGTCGGCGCTGGCGGGACGCCGTTATTCCGCCGCAGCCTCGCAGCAGGGACCGATGACGCGGTCACGGCCGCCCTGTTTGGCTGCGTACATGCGTGCGTCGGCCTTTTCCACCAATTGACGCCAATCGTCGACCTCGTCATGGCCGCGCTCGGCGATGCCGATGCTGGCGGTGACCGGCACGCCATCCGGCCGTGTGCCAAGCCCCGTCCGCCGTACTCGCATCAGCGCCACGCAGGCCATCGCCGGCGTAGTGTTGGGCATGATCAGGACGAATTCCTCGCCGCCCCAGCGGACCAGCATGTCGCCCATGCGCAATTGCGCCTGCATCGCGGTGGCGGCGCCGATCAGGACGGTATCGCCGGCCTCATGGCCGAATTGGTCGTTGACCTGTTTGAAGCGATCCAGATCGATGAAGGCCACGGTGAGCGGACTGCCGCTGCGGCGCGCGAGGATGAACTGCAATTCGAGCAACTCCTCACCGCTCTGGCGCGAGAAGCAGCCCGTCATGTTGTCGCGAATCGCTTCGCGCACCAGCACGATGATGAAGGCCAGTTGCGACAGGCCCGCCAGCACCGAAACGCCGGCGATCAGCAGCATGAGCCAGAACGAGGCGGCGAAGGTCGGCCAGTCGAGCACCGGCAGGCGCAGAATCCCGGCGACGAGCTGCATCAGCAGCAGAGGGGAGACGAAGGCGGCGTTTTCCGCCAGCGTCAGCGGGAAAATCGACAACCCCGCGAGCATGACGAATGGCAGGAAGGCATAGCCGGTCGAAAAGGCCTGCTGGATGCCATGGAGTTGGAACTGCGCCATGTGCTGGTAGGAAAACAGGAAGAACACCGTCGGCACGAGAAACAGCATGGCCATGATGCGATAGGCATCGCCCATACTGCGCATGCGAATCGCCAGCAGGGTGATCAAGCCGAAGGCAATAGTAGCGGCGATGCGCGCCAATACCAGCGGCAGCCAGACTTCGCGCGGAAAGGCGGCGACATCGACAATGATCCACAGCGGCGTCAGCAGGGCGAACAGCGCAGCGACGAGGCGGACGCGCGAGACGATCATCGTGGTGCGGCGCTTTTCCAGCAGGGAAATGTGCTGGTGGCGGCTGACCAGCCAGCGGATCTCCTGCGCGCTGAGTTCGACAAGGACGGAGGTCCAAGCGTGATGCCAAATATCGCGTAGGGATCGGGTCATTGTCGATAAGCAAAAAACCCGGCGTTTAGCCGGGTTTCTCTAGCTAAGATTGTTCGGGCATTCTATCCGCAACTACCGACCGCACCGCAGGCAGTGCAGAAATCGCAGCCATCCTTGCGGATCACCGTCATATTGCCGCATTCGGTGCACAGCGAACCCTGGGTGAGCTTCATCGCGCCTTTTTCCCGTGGCGTTTCGAGGATGCCCATCTCGCGCGTCGGATAGCCGTGTTCGTCGAGGAGGCCCAGCATCGCATAGCGGTGCATGATGAGGCGCGCGATGTAGGCGACCGTGGAGGGCCAATTCTGCTGGCGCCGCGTGCCCGGCACAAAGGCCATGAAGTCGCCGAGCGGCTCGGGGTAGTTGAGCAGTTTGCGCAGCTTCATGCCGATCCAGGCCGGGTCCATCACGCGCATATCGAGCGACAGGAGCTTGGTCAGGCCGTCGAGGGCGCGTGGGTAGTTGCCGGATAGCCAGCAGGAATAGGGACGCGTCACGCCATCGGGCAAGGTCATTTCCTTCAGGCCGAGCACGAAGTCCTCGCGCGAAGCGGGGTTCACGATATCTACCGTCCACGACAAGGTGCCGTCGGTGCCGGTCTTCGGTTCGTCGCGGCTGAACATGCAATCGAGCACCGGAGTGGCGCCGTCGGTATCCAGTGCGCCGAGTTGTTCGCAACGGTAGCGGATCACCTGTGCCATCGCTGAGACGGTGCCCGGCAACATCTTTAGTTCGCCGTGCGGCGGCATCGGCATCTCGAAGGCTTCCTCGCCGACGGTGCCGGCCAGGACATCAAGCTTCAGTTTCAGCCAGGCCGGGTCGTTGGCGCGCATGTCCATCGACAGGGTCTTGGCAACGGCGCCCAGGCCGCGTGGCTGCTCGGTGCCGTTCACCCAGATCTCGAAGGGCACGTTCATGCGTTTTTCATTCTCGATCTGGCCGACGAAGAGGGCAAACTCGCCGTGCGGCGTCTCGATCATATAGGTCCAGGCGGTATTGCCGTCGGTCAGGCGCGGCCGGCCCGGCCAGCGCAGGGAGGACAGTACGGGTGCCGGCAGCGAACCAATGGAGAGGCGGCGGTTGGCGCCGTCGATGGTGACATCCTGCGGCTGCTTCTGGGTTTGGGTCTGGGATTGCTGCGGCTCGACGGACAGCACGCTGCCCAATACCTTGTTTGGCCGGTAGGTGGCCAAGCCCTTGAGGCCAGCCTTCCAGGCGGTGAGATAGAGATCCTCGAACTCGGCGTAGGGGTAGTCCTCGGGCACGTTCACCGTCTTCGAAATCGCGGTGTCGATGCAGGGCGCAACGGCAGCGACCATGTCCTTGTGCGCTTGCGCGGTGATTTCCAATGCGGTGACGAAATAGTCGGGTAGCTTGGAAACGTTACCGCCCTGATGCTTGTACAGCCGCCAGGCATAGTCCTCGACGGCATATTCCTTGAAGGTGCCGTCGCCCATGCGCTTCTTGCGCGTATAGGTCCAGGAAAAGGGCGGCTCTATGCCATTCGAGGCGTTGTCGGCGAAGGCCAGCGAGATCGTACCGGTCGGCGCGATCGACAAGAGGTGCGAGTTGCGGATGCCGTGCTTGCGGATCAGATCCTTGATGTGCTGGGGCAGGCGCGAGGCGAAGTTGCCGCCCGAGAGATAGAGATCGGCGTTGAACAGCGGGAAGGCCCCGCGTTCCTTGGCAAGTTCGACCGAGGCCAGGTAGGCGCGGTCGCGCATGAATTCGGAGATTTTCGTCGCGGTCTTGCGTGCGTCCTCGGTGTCGTAGCGCAGGCCGAGCATGATGAGCGCATCGCCCAGGCCGGTGAAGCCGAGGCCGACGCGCCGCTTGGCGGCGGCTTCGGCCGCCTGCTGCGGCAGCGGCCAGTGGGTGACGTCGAGCACGTTGTCGAGCATGCGCACCGAGACGTCGATGACCTTGCCGAAGGCGGCGTAGTCGAAGTCAGCGGTTTCCTCGAAGGCGTGGTTGATGAACTTGGTCAGATTCACCGAACCGAGACAGCAGCAGCCGTAGGGCGGCAACGGTTGTTCGGCGCAGGGGTTGGTGGCCTCGATGGTTTCGCAGTAGTTGAGGTTGTTGTCCTTGTTCATGCGGTCGATGAACAGGATGCCCGGCTCGGCGTGGTCGTAGGTCGAGCGCATGACCTGGTCCCACAGTTCGCGTGCCGCTACCTTGCGATAGACCCAGAGACCGTCGTCGCGCTGGTAGGCCCCGGCCTGCTTGACGTCGATGCAAGGTTCGGCGCGATGCGCCAGCTCGATGTCGCCGCTGGCCTCGACTGCTTGCATGAAGGCGTCGGTAACGCCGATGGAAAGATTGAAGTTCGACAGGTCGCCATGGTCTTTGGCGTGGATGAAAGCTTCGATGTCGGGGTGGTCGCAACGCAGCACGCCCATCTGTGCACCGCGCCGGCTGCCGGCGGATTCGACAGTTTCGCATGAGCGGTCGAACACGCGCATGTAGGAAACCGGGCCGGAAGCGCGCGACTGCGTACCCTTCACATGGGCGCCGCTCGGGCGGATGCTGGAGAAGTCGTAGCCGACGCCGCCGCCGCGCCGCATGGTCTCAGCCGATTGCGATAGCGCGGTGTAGATACCCGGACGATCGTCGACCACCTCGGAAATCGAGTCGCCGACCGGCTGCACGAAGCAGTTGATCAAAGTCGCGCACAGGTCGGTGCCGGCCGCCGAATTGATGCGCCCGGCGGGCACGAAACCGTTTTCCTGGGCGTCGAGAAAGTGGGTTTCCCACCAGGCGCGTTTTTCTTCCGTTTCGATGCTGGCCAGGGCGCGGGCAACGCGCGTACGCACGTCGCGCACATCGCGCTCGTTGCCTTTCGCGTACTTTTCGAGCAGCACTTCGCCCGAAATTTCCTGCGGCAAGGGCAGACCAAGTTGCCCCGTATATTCGTATTCCTGATCGGTCTCGGCGGTGGTGTGATCCATGGTCATAGTTGAGTTCGCTGGCTGGCTATATGGGTGGGATGTTCGAGAGCGGCGAAGCATAGCGATACCTCCGTACGGTGGGAAGTAAAAAATTTTTGCTTCTATAAAAATCAATAACTTGGTTAAAAGTCTAGTGGTTGTGTCAATTTATACCACTACATATAGTAGGTCGTACGGAAGGAAAAGCGTGCGGAAAATCAGTCTGTTGGACTGTTTTGTGCATCGCTGTTTTCAGTGCTGGATGCTGCGCTGCAGCATGGTGGTGCAGGAGGGGGGGTTGACGCGCCGACGATCTGCGGCTCCGGGCCGTCCCGTCAGGGATCGGGAAATCCGCAGGCCCTCAGAGCCCCGGCGCGTCGGATTGGGGCTGGGGCCGAAGACGGGCGACGATGCTCGCGGCGGGTTCCGGACGGCCGTATAAATAGCCTTGCAGATAGTCACAACGCTGCACGACGAGAAAGTCGCGCTGGGCGACGGTCTCGATGCCTTCGGCCATCACCTTCAGGCCGAGTCCGTGCGCCAGCGCAGCGCGGTTCAAGCGCCGTCGATCAGTTCTGCCGTGTGGCGCGCCAGCATCCATTCCTCGTTGGTCGGCAGCACTAGCGTCGCGACACGGCTGGCGGCGGGCGAGATGCGAACGTCATCAGCGGCGTTGGCGGCGGCGTCGAGTTCGACGCCCAGCCAAGCGAGCTGGCGGCAGACGATCGCGCGCACCGGCGCGGCGTGTTCGCCGATGCCTCCGGTGAACACCAATGCGTCCAGACCGCCGATGGCGGCGGCGAGCGAACCGATTTCGCGCACGATGCGGTAGCAAAACAGTTCGACGGCCTCGGCGGCTTCGGGCCGGTCCGAGGCCAGGAGTTCGCGCATGTCCTGGCTGATGCCCGAGACGCCCAGCAGGCCGGATTCCTTGTAGAGCAACTGGGTCAGCGCCTTGGCGTCCATGCCGTCGTAGTCCATCAGGTAGAGCAGCACGCCGGGATCGAGTGCGCCAGTGCGCGTGCCCATCATCAAACCTTCGACGGCGGTGAAGCCCATCGTGGTGGCCTGGCTCTTGCGCCCGACCATGGCACACATCGAGGCGCCGTTGCCCAGATGCGCAACGATCACACGACCCTCGGCGCGACCGTCGGCAAGATGCTGCGGCAGCACGTCGGCGATGTATTCGTAGGAGAGGCCGTGGAAGCCGTAGCGGCGTACGCCTTGCGCGGTAATGCGGCGCGGCAGGGCGAACAGCTGGGCGATGGGCGGTTGTGTGCGGTGGAAGGCGGTGTCGAAGCAGGCCACCTGCGGAATGCCGGGTAGTGCCGCGCGCATTGCCTCGATGCCGGCGAGGTTGTGTGGCTGGTGCAAGGGGGCAAGCGGGATGAACTCCCTGAGGCGGGCGACGTGGGCGTCGTTAAGCTTGATCGGGTGCGAATAGCTTTGGGCACCATGCACGACGCGATGGCCGACGCCGGCGATGCGCCAGCCGGCCTCGTGCTCGTGCAGCCAAGCGACGAGGTGGGCGAGGGCGGCGCGGTGCTGGCCTTCTCCTGTGATCGGCAGATCGGCGTTGTCGAGCGTGTTGCCGGACTTGTCCTTGGCCTTGAGATGCGGTTTGGCGCCGATGCCGTCGATCTGGCCGACGAGTTCGGGCTGGGCGGGGATGGGGTCGCCATTCGACGCTCGGGCGAAGAGGGCGAACTTGATCGAGGACGATCCGGCGTTGAGGGTCAGGAGGGCGTCGGCCATGGGAATCTCACTTGTTGAGGTTGCGGCGGGCATGCGCCATCACGACGGCGATGGCAGTGGAGGCGGTGCGGGTCTGGGCGGAATCGGCGCGGCTGGTGAGTACGATGGGTACGCGTGCGCCGAGTACGATGCCGGCGGAGAGTGCGTCGGCCAGGTATTCGAGCTGCTTGGCGAGCATGTTGCCCGATTCGATGTCCGGCACTAGCAGAATGTCGGCCTGGCCGGCGACGGCGGACTTGATGCCCTTGGTGCGCGCGGCAACGACGGAGATCGCGTTGTCGAATGCGAGCGGGCCGTCAAGCAAGCCGCCCTTGATCTGGCCGCGGTCGGCCATCTTGCACAGCGCGGCTGCATCCAGGGTTGCCTGCATCTTTGGGTTCACCGTTTCGACGGCGGCGAGGATCGCCACCTTGGGTTCGGCGATGTGCAGCATACGCGCAAGGTCGATGGCGTTTTGCACGATATCGATCTTGGTCACGAGATCAGGCGCCACGTTGACGGCGGCGTCGGTGATCAGCAATGGGCGCGGATAGGTCGGCACGTCCATCATGAAGACGTGGCTGATGCGCCGTTCGGTGCGCAGGCCGGTGGCCTTGTCGACCACTTCGCTCATCAACTCGTCGGTGTGCAGCGAGCCCTTCATCAGCGCCTCGACCATGCCTTCGCGCGCCAAGGCTACACCCGATTCAGCGGCGGCGTGGCTGTGCGGCACATTGAGGAACTGGCAACCGGCGAGATCGAGCGTCATTTCCTCGGCCAGCGCGCGAATCTTGTCTTCCGGGCCGACTAGCGTTGGTTCGATGAGACCACGGTCACGTGCTAACAAGGCGCCCTTGAGTGATTCTGTGTCGCAGGGATGGATTACTGCCATCGGGATCGGCGACAGTCCGCGCGTAATTTCCAATACGTGCTCGTAACGCGATTTCTTGGTTGCCGAGAGCTTGATCTCGGGCAAGTTCGCTTTCGGTCGTTTGATTTTCTCTTTTGGACCAATCACCTCGGCTGTGCCGTGGATGACCCGTTCGTTGTCCTGATTGATACAGTCGCAGTCGAAGATGATGTGGCGGTTATGATCGAACTTGCGCTGGCAGGTGACGGTGACGCTAAGCGTATCGCCTACGCGCACCGAGCGCTCGAAGTGTAAACTCTGATCGATATAGATCGTCCCGGGGCCGGGGAACTGTGTGCCGAGTACGTTGGAAAACAACATACCGCCCCACATGCCGTGCGCTACTACCTCGCGGAATTGTGATGAACGGGCATATTCCGGATCGACATGAGTTGGGTTCATGTCGCCCGAAATAATCGCAAACATCTGAATATCATCAGGGCGTAGCGTGCGTACCAGTGTGGCGACATCGCCAACATGAATTTCGTCGTAGGTACGGTTTTCAATAAATTCGATAAGATCTGCGGTGCCCATGGGGTAGTTTCCTGTGGTCGATTTGTTATGACCGCATTTTTACCTGACTTTTGTTGCGACGCAATAACGCAACTCACACAGTTTAAACACCGTCGTACCAGCGCCGACTCTTGTACTTTGAGAAACGAAAGCTGATTCAAACAAAAATATTTTGAAGAAAGTATTGACGTGTAGGAAATGATGCGTACAATGCGCCCCTCTCGCTGCTGACGCAGCAACAGATCTTTAACAAAAAAACAACCGATAGGTGTAGGTGCTTGCTGAGTTGAGGCGAGTAGTACGCGGCGGTGCTGAAATCGAAGGCACTGCGGTGGAGCTGGCGGAGTACTTGGGTAACTAGG
>Ga0209262_10000188_pt1 | contig 35346 bp, 27 predicted proteins | sample Lowcelwee11metaG_FD_187171 | JGI IMG/M metagenome (GOLD analysis project Ga0209262, IMG submission 187171) | Freshwater pond sediment microbial communities from the University of Edinburgh, under environmental carbon perturbations - Low... | ecosystem: Environmental > Aquatic > Freshwater >... | reverse complement strand
AATGAGGATGCCAAAACCCTTCTTGAACTTGCCGATTATCTCGTCAAAAAATCGGTCTGGATTATGGGGGGAGACGGCTGGGCATACGATATCGGCTACGGAGGACTCGATCATGTCCTAGCCAGCGGTAAAAATGTCAATATCCTTGTCCTTGATACACAGGTTTACTCTAATACCGGAGGGCAGCAGTCCAAAGCGACGATGACGGGAGCGGTGGCAAAATTCGCCGCAGGGGGAAAAGTAGGGGTTCCTAAAGACCTCGCTGCTATGGCGATCGCGTATGAAAACGTCTATGTCGCCAAAGTCGCGATGGGGGCGAATGATACCGCGACGGTAAAAGCATTTGTCGAAGCGGAGCGGTATGACGGCCCTTCGATTATCATCGCCTATTCCCATTGCGTAGCGCACGGGTATGATCTGAAATACGGGTTTGATCAGCAAAAGCGAGCCGTGGACAGCGGTTTATGGCCGATTTTCCGATTTAATCCCGATAAAATCAAAGAGGGTGAGAATCCGATGACACTGGATTACAAGGGGCCTAAAATCGATGTGAAAGATTTTATGTACCGTGAAACCCGCTTCAAAATGGTTGAAAAAATGAATGCACTCTCGGCAGGAACCTTTCTTAAGACAGCGGCTCATACCGCCGAATCACTTTATGCACGCTACCAAAATTTGCATGCATATTATGAACCCTCATCGAAGGAGGCGTAATTATGGATTTCACCACAACATTTTTAGGATTAAATCTTAAAAATCCCCTGATTGCCAGTGCATCCCCGTTGACCTCTTCAGCGGAGAGTATCCGAAGACTCGAAGAAAACGGTATTGCCGCCGTTATTATGCACTCTTTGTTTGAAGAGGAGATCAACCATGAACTTGGGCAAATTGACCATTTTCTCCATATTAACAGTAATTCGTATGCTGAAGCACTTACCTATCTTCCCGATGAAGTTGATTTTGAAAATCTTCAAGCCGATACCTATCTCAAAGAGATTTGCAGGATTAAGGAATCGATCTCTATCCCTCTTATTGCCAGTTTGAACGGGGTTTCATCTGGTGGATGGGTTAAATATGCCAAAAAACTTCAAGAAGCGGGTGCCGATGCTCTGGAACTGAATATTACCTATATTCCTACCTCAATGGAGATGGAAGGGCATAGAGTTGAGCAGATGTATATCGACACCGTTGTCAATGTGGCCGAATGTATTGATATCCCTTTGAACGTCAAGATGAATGCCTATTTCTCTAATCCCGCGAATATGGCGAAGCGGTTTGTGGAAGCAGGGGCTAAAGGGTTGACTCTCTTTGATAATCCCACACTTGTCGATGTCGATTTAGAACTTTTGACCCCACTTCAGAAAGCGAATATCACTTCCTCAGGGCGATTGAGCGAAACACTGAGATGGTGTGCCATTCTTTACGGTAAACTCTCTTGCTCACTGTGTGCTAATACGGGGATCCACAGTGGTGAAGATGTTCTTAAAGCGATTATGAGTGGAGCTGATGCGACGGCATTGGCATCGGTGCTACTAACCAAAGGGGAGGGTGAAATCAAGCAGATTTTGAGTGATATGGGGGAATGGATGGAGAAACACGAGTACGAATCGATTGCTCAGATGAAAGGGTCTATTTCGTTGGCGCATACCGATAACCCTTCCGTGTATGAACGAAATTCTTACATGTATGCGTTGCAACACTACCGCCGATAGCAATCCTATGCGGTATAATTCGCCATATCAAAAAGGGCGTGATAAATGAGTACAAAAATCAGATTTTTACTTCGTTATATTTTTGTGGGGGCGCTTTCTTTGTTCCCGTTGATCTTAGTTATTATCGTGGTTAACTATTTGAAAAATTTAGGGGTAAGTGCTTATTCTTCACTGCACGATTACACCAACTCGTTTGGGGTAACCTTGGCATTGATGGCAGGTGTTATCGCTGTCTTCGCCGTACTCGGATATTCGATTGAGAAATACGGGCGCTCCATCTTTGTCTCGATGATCGATAGTACCTTTGAGAAAATTCCCGCTATCCGTTCGGTCTACTCTGTCTCGAAAAAACTCGCCGCGATGCTTAGCGGCGGTGAAGACGGAACCAAAAAAGAGGTGGTACTCGTAGAATATCCTAAAGAGGGGTTATGGGTTCCGGCCTATCTGTTGAATCGCTACGAAAATATTTGTGTCCTCTTTATCCCGACCTCTCCGAATCCGACAAGCGGTTATACGGTTATGGTGGATGAAGCGTTGATTAAAAAGACAACTCTTACTCTTCAGGAAGCTTCGTCGTTTATAATCAGCATGGGTGCCGATTTCCCTCAAAAAGAGAGTGTATCAGCCCTTATTCAAACTCATCAAATTTCGGCTCAGGGGCATTAAAATACTCTATAAGATGTTTTTGATAGCGCGGAGCGTGATCGAAGAGTTTTCGCAGTGCCCATGTACCGTGGAGTTCACTCAGTGACGAGTCAACGATAACATAAGAGAGGTAGACGGTATTTTCATTGATCGAAAACTGTAATCGCTCCAGTGCGCTGTTTTCTCCCAATAAATAATCATACAGCGCTTCGATATTCTCCTGCGGAATACGGCAGAGTGCCGAATCGGCAATGACAATACCGTTATCGTAATAGTTGATATCGATGCGGGTCGTTCCTATCTCAAACCGCCAGCTTCGTTGACTCCGTCTGGAGAGGGTCACATTAATCTTCAGAGCCTCTAAAATTTTCTCAATCAATGCCACGATACCAGAGGGTTTGTACCCCTCGCGGCGGCGTTTTGCAACTTCGAGCTTGGTACCGCATTTGGGGCAATAATCATTTTGGATAGAGGATTCAAGGATCAAATTTTTACATGAACCGCATCGGATGATATCTTCGGTTTTTAGAGCATGGAACTGATCGAGTGCCTCTTTGAGGGTGTAAGAGGGGAGCGCAAACCCAAGATTATTGGAGTTTTGAATGATGAAGGTATTGACCCCGATCACCTCCGCCGCATCATTGAGAAGAGGCCCTCCGCTGTTTCCGGGATTGATGGCGGCATCGAATTGGATGTATTCAACTTCCCCCTGCAACCGTGAAGATTTGGAGACGATCCCTTCTGTGGTTGAATAGTTGAGACCGTAGGGGTGGCCGATTGCGATGACTCCATCTCCGTCTTGCACGGGGGTTTCTGAAAGGATCAGAGGATTTTTACACTCAATTGAGATGGGGGAGCGGATAAACGCCAGATCAAACGCGGGGTCATCATAGATTACCGTACCGATGGTTTTGGGAAGCGTTTTAGTGCTGATGAGCACCTCTTTGAGCCCGCTGATCACATGGGAGTTGGTAACAATCAGCTCACCGATAAGAAAACCGCTTCCGCTTCCGTAGGGATTGGTAATTTGGACGATACTTTCAATCGTTTGTTCGACCATTTTTTGGGTGGCTGTATTCACACTTACACCTCCGTATAATCGAGATTTTTGATTTGAAGATAATAGCTTTGGCTGAAATGATCTAAATCACTGTAGTTGAGGTGTTCAGAAAAATCATTTAGTCCTTTGTAGCGGCTCATATACGGTTCTATCGATTCACGTATCCGTTGTGCGATGAGGTTTTCTTTAAAGGTCTTACTCAGCGGGTCGTACAGCGGCGTCTCTCCTGCGGCTTTGAAAAAATCGGAGGCATAAATCTCGACATGCAGATGAAGGAGCGAGCGGAGTGAGGGATGAAGCCCGTAGTTGTAGAGAATATAGAGGGAAATATAGCGGTAAATGACGGTGATAACATAGGTGGAACGGTTGTTCTTGTACCAGCGAACTTTTCCCAGTGATTCTTCGATAAAGGCCGAAATTTCATCATGCATAGCCTGATCGTAAGGTGAAAACGTATAGGCAGAGTTATAGAACTGTGTTGCAAACGATTCGATATCCATAGCTTCAAGTTCACTCAGATATTGTTCCAAATCGGCATTTTTATCCTCGGTCAGTTTTTCATCGTCCATAAAATAGCCGTTGATTTTTTCACTGATATTTTTAGCCATTTTTTTGTGGGGGAGGAGGAGATAATCGATTTGAAGGAGGAGAGCAAGGTAACTAAACGAGGTCATCCCCGTATTGTCATTGGATAAAAGTCCTATAAGGCTTTGCTTGGTCTCTTGAATCCATTGTTGCATAAAAGTGAAGTTAACCTCAATTTTTTCACTAGGAACACTGAGGAGGTGTTCGGTATCCAGCAGTAGCGATTCATCAAATTCGCCGGCTATAAACTCTTTTTCAAAATCGGCATTGAGGGCGATTTCACGGAGCGGATAAAAGATTTTTTGGGGAGTTATGGTGGCGTTATCGAGGCGGATCGAGAGTTTTATAACCCCTTTGGCCTCACTGAAACGGCAGTAGGTAAGCTGAAAGTCACGCTCTAAAAAACGACGCTTGATCGCGACGTGAAGTTTGTCGCTCAGAGCAATATCGGCATGGGCTTCAAGTGATGTCTGGGTAGCCACCCCTTTTATGAGAGCATATCCTTGTGTGAGGGTGAAATGGAGAGACTCTTCAAAACGTTCAATACTGAGATGAGGAGAAGGGTAGCTGTTTTTTTGGTGAATGAGTGAAGATAAAAAGTACTCATATCCGCTTAAAATATCACCTTCGATAAAAGCTTGGGTAGATTGCTCAAAAAGTTCCCGTTCATCACGGTTCGGAAGCGCATGTATTCCCCGTCCGTACTGTGGAGCTTGGTGCATCGGCAGTGGACTTAACCAAGTTTTTAATGTATCGAAGATCCCCACTTCATTTTTTCCTTTATCCATTATGAAGCTTAGTGTAATCAAAGCAACCTTAAAGCGACAATAAAGTATAATACCCCTAATTTAAAGGGCAGATCAAAGATGCTTTATAGGGAGTTGTATGGGCTATAAACGTGTTTTGGTAAAATTCTCCGGTGAGGCATTGGCCGGTGAAAACGGTCACGGTATCGATACAAAAATTCTAAAATTTATTGCGGGTGAGATTAAAACACTCGTTGATGCAGGGATTGAAGTAGGTATTGTTATCGGTGGCGGCAACATCATTCGCGGTGTGACTGCGGCGGCGGATGGGATTATTCGTCGTACTTCAGGTGATTATATGGGGATGTTGGCAACCGTTATCAATGCGATTGCTATGCAAGAAGCGTGTGAACACGAGGGGATGCTCGTACGTGTTCAAAGTGCGATAAAAATGGAACAAATAGCCGAAGCGTTTATCGTTCGTCGTGCAACTCGCCATTTAGAGCGCGGACGTGTCGTGATTTTCGCGGCAGGGACGGGTAACCCGTTCTTTACGACCGATACGGCTGCGACACTTCGTGCGATTGAAATCGGTGCAGAAGTGATAATCAAAGCGACCAAAGTAGACGGTGTGTATGATAAAGACCCTAAAAAATTCGATGATGCGATCAAACTTCCAAGCCTCGGCTACGAGCAAGCGTTGCAAGATCATATCAAAGTCATGGACGATACTTCTATCGCATTGGCCAAAGAGAACAAACTTCCGATTATCGTATGTGATATGTTTACACCGGGCAATCTTCTCGAAATTATTCAGGGTAACCTCTCCCGTTGCTCTATCGTAAAATAAACTAAAAGGATCATTACTATGAGACTCGAACAACTTACTGCAAAAGCACTTGAAACTGCTAACATCGACCGCTATCAATTGGCTATCGCCGTTGCTAAACGCTCAGAAGAGCTTCTAAATGGAGCAACTACTAAACTTAACGTAGATGTAAAGAAAGCTAAAACAGCTGATATCGCTTTGATGGAGATTGCTGAAGGGCATATCACGATCAAAGGTTTTGTAGACCGAGACTAATTTACCAAAAAGCGGCATCATTGAATACCATCGACATAGAAAACGTAATCGGAATCAATGATGTTGAGGGTGCAATAGCACACCTCTATAAACATATTCCCACTTCTACTGCAATCCAAAATGCCCTTGCCTTTTCACAACAAGCCCATGAAGGTCAGTTTCGTAAAAGCGGCGAAGCTTATATTGTCCATCCGGTTTTAGTAGCATCGATCGTTGCCAATATAACCGGAGATGAAGCGATGGTTATCGCTGCGCTGCTTCATGATGTGGTTGAAGATACCCATATCACTATTGAAGAAATATCACGTGATTACGGTGCAGATGTCGCCCATTTGGTAGAAGGGCTGACGAAGATCGATACAATCCGTGATGCCCAGCTGATCCCTTCAAACTCCGATGAAAAACTGGTCGTTTCGGCACTCTCGTTTCGAAAAATGTTGATTGCCTCGATCGAAGATGTACGGGTTTTGGTTGTCAAATTGTGTGATCGTCTTCACAATATGCTTACTCTTGAAGCTTTGACACCCATTAAACAGCACCGTATCGCTGAAGAGACACTTGTCGTTTATGCTCCGATTGCCAGCCGTTTGGGTATCTCATATCTGAAAAATCTCTTGGAGGATTTGAGTTTTAAATACCTTTTCAGCGAAGAGAAACAAGCGATCGATATGTATTTTGAAGAGAACTTTCGATCTATCAATGCTCGGTTGAGCGATTTTTGCGAAAAATTGACCAAAATGATGTTGGAAAACGGTTTTAATGAAGATGATTTTGAAATCCTCAGCCGTGTCAAACATCACTACTCCATTTATCTCAAAATGCAACGAAAAGGGATCAGTATCGATGAGATACTTGATCTTTTAGCGGTACGGATATTGGTTAAGAAACCGATTGACTGCTACCGTGTTTTAGGGTTGGTTCATCTCAACTTCCAGCCGCTCTCTTCACGCTTTAAAGATTATATTGCAATCCCTAAAGAGAATGGCTATCAGACGCTTCACACATCGGTTTTTGATTCTACGGCAATTTTTGAAGTGCAGATTCGTACCTATGAGATGCACAAAACGGCAGAACTCGGTGTTGCGGCTCACTGGAAATATAAAAGCGGTGGGAATAATCCGATCAGCCTTGATTGGCTCCATAATCTTCAGTACCAAAACGAATCGGTAGAAGCATTTTACGAACTGATTAAAAATGATCTTTTCAGTGAAGATATTAGTGTCTTTTCCCCAAAAGGAAAACCTTTCACCCTTCCACGCGGAGCGGTAGCTCTTGATTTTGCGTATGCAGTGCATACTGAAATCGGAGATATGGCCGAGGGGTGTCTTATCAACAAAGAGAAAGCCTCCCTTTTAAGCGAACTTCATAATGGCGATATTGTTAAAATTACGACGGGATCGAAAAAAATTAATCGATGCAGTTGGTTGGATGCCGTCAAAACTTCTCGAGCCAAAGCCAGTATGCGGGCTAATTGCAATCAGCGGATTAAGGCGATTGATACCGAGACAGGGATAAATATCCTAAGCACTGTTTTCAATATGGATCCGGTGCGGATAGAAGAGTTATTCATCCAAACCCATCTTGAAGAGCAACGTCACCGAATTCCGAGCGAACTTGATTTGCTGAAAGAGACGGTGAACCGTTTCACGCAGGAGATGGGTGAGAACAACCGCATCAGTGCCTTTTTATCCCGTAACCGTTTTCGGCTGAAACCGTATGTTTTTGCATCGTTGGAAATCTATGCAGCCAGCAGTGTCGGCGATGCCGTATTCGATTACTGCTGTCATCCGAAAACCGGGGATGAAATCGTCGCTTTTTTACAGCATGGGAAAGCCCATATTCATCATAAAATGTGTAAAAATGCGGCAGGGATGATCGATCGCAGAGAACCGATGGTTTTTGTCAGATGGAGAGCGCAGCACTATTTTCGCTACCACCTTATCATCAGTATGCAAAGTGCGAAAGGCTCTCTCGCCGATTTGCTCACCTATATGGCGAAAATGGGTGCCGATATAAACTCGATTGAACTCGGAAAAGAGAAATCGGAACATACGCAATATTGCGAAATGGAGTTTCAAACACTCGAATCCGATATCAACCGCCTTCGCTCCAAATTTGGAGAAAAAAGGAAAATCATACAATTTTTTCGGACGGATGATGCGTACCGAAGCCAAGGATAAATCATGATACAAACAGCATTACGTGAAATCAAACGGGGAACCGCCGAAATTATCGACGAGGCACGTCTCGAAACACTCTTGAAAAACTTTTTTGAAAAAGGGGAGACTTACACCGTCAAAGCGGGGTTTGATCCTACCGCTCCCGATTTGCATTTGGGACATACGGTACTGCTTCAAAAATTGGCGACGTTTCAAAAATTTGGAGCTCATATACAGTTTTTGATTGGGGATTTTACGGCACAAATCGGGGATCCGACGGGTAAAAGCGAAACCCGAAAAAAACTCCTTCCGGCTCAGATTCAGGAAAATGCTCAAAGTTATAAGGATCAAGTGTTCAAGATACTTGATCTCGAAAAAACGACGGTAGTTTTTAATGCTGATTGGATTAATCCTCTTGGTGCGGCAGGGATGTTAGAACTTACTACAACGTATAATGTGGCACGTATGTTAGAGCGTGATGATTTTGATAAACGGCATAAAGCGGGAATTTCGATTTCTATTAGCGAATTTTTATATCCGTTGCTTCAAGGGTACGACAGTGTCCATTTGCGCAGCGATGTTGAGATTGGCGGAACCGATCAGAAATTTAATCTCCTTATGGGACGCCATTTGCAACGGGTTTATGAGATCGGTAAGGAACAAAGCGTCCTTATGATGCCGATTTTAGAGGGGCTTGACGGTGTTCAAAAGATGTCTAAATCGCTGGGGAACTACATCGCCGTAGCGGATGAGCCGAACGAGATGTTCGGAAAAATCCTCAGTATCAGCGACACGTTAATGTGGCGTTATTATGAACTTTTAAGCACTCAAAGCCTTGATGAGATTGAAGCACTTAAAACCGGAGTTGAAAACGGTTCGCTCCATCCGAAAAAAGTGAAAGAGGCGTTAGCCCTTGAAATCACGGCACGATTCCATTCAGAGGAAGCGGCATTAGGTGCTCAAGCTGAATTTGAACGGGTTCATGCCCAAAGCGAAATTCCGAGTGAAATGGATGAATTTACTACTGAGGCTCCGATCTGGATAGCCAAAGCATTGGTCGATTGTCTCCTAAGTCCATCTACTTCGCAAGCCCGTCGGGAGATTAAGCAAGGCTCTGTTAAAATCGATCAAAATAAACTAAGCGATGAGCAATACCAACTTGAAGCGGGTGAATACATCCTTCAAGTGGGAAAACGAAAATTTGCGCGATTAAAGGTAACCCAATGAGTTTCAAACCAATTAAAATCGGTAAGCATACCATTAAAATTCCTATCGTTCAGGGGGGAATGGGTGTCGGAATCAGCTGGGATCGCCTTGCGGGAGCGGTCTCTTCTGAAGGAGGACTAGGGGTCATCAGCTCAGTCGGTACGGGTTATTATGAAGATAAAGTCTATGCCGATAAGCTTATCGCTAACCGCCCGTTGGATGCTGAAAATTTTTATTCCAAAAAAGGGCTGGACGCTATAGTTAAAAATGCCCGTAAAATCTGCGGTGATGCACCGTTAGCGTGCAATATTTTATACGCGATTAATGATTACGGACGTGTGGTAACCGACGCGTGTGAGGCGGGGATTGATATCATTATTACGGGTGCAGGGCTTCCTACCAACATGCCTGAATTTACGGCAGACTATCCCGATGTAGCATTGGTTCCGATTGTCTCCTCTCCTAAAGCGCTCTCTATTATCTGCAAACGTTGGCAAAAACGGTATAACCGTCTCCCTGATGCCGTAATACTTGAGGGTCCCCTTAGCGGAGGACACCAAGGATTCACCTATGAGCAGTGTGCCATGGAAGAGTATCAACTTGAGAATCTTGTCGCTCCTGTCGTAGCAGAGGCCGCATTATGGGGAGATATTCCCGTTATTGCAGCAGGTGGTATCTGGGATAAAAATGATATTGATGCGATGATGGCATTGGGTGCGGCAGGTGTACAAATGGGGACACGTTTTATCGGAACACATGAGTGTGATGCCCATGAAAATTTCAAAGAGGTTCTCCTTGCGGCCAAAGAGGAAGATATCACGTTGATGAAATCTCCGGTCGGTTATCCGGCTCGCGGGGTTCGTACCCATTTACGCGATCTTATCGATACTCGAACCGGTCCCTCTATCAAATGTATTTCGAACTGTGTTGCTCCTTGTAATCGCGGTGTGGAAGCCAAAGAGGTCGGTTTTTGTATTGCTGATCGTCTGAGCGATGCGTATCTAGGAGATAAAGAGCTTGGATTGTTCTTTTCGGGAAGCAACGGCTACCGTATCGATAAAATTATCTCCGTCAAAGAGTTGATGGAAAAACTAACACACGGGGAGTGAGCTTCACCGTGCTGATTCGGACTCTTTTTCTCGTATTACTCTGTTTTACCTCCCTTATGGGTGCCATCGACACGGATCGTTTGGAATCGGCCAAAAAAGCGTTGGCAAGCAGTGATGAGATTGAACAGTTTCGGGGATATAACGAATTCAAAACTCTCTATCTTCGTGCGATTTTAGACAAAAATACCCCCGTTGCCCAAGAAGCACTAGAGGGGATCGTGCAAGGGGGAGAGAAACTCGGTATCGATGTCCGAAAATATCAAGCCGATTTGGCAAAACTCAAAAAAAATGCTCCCCTCCCAAAAACTCTTATTGTTGAGGAAAAAACACCTTCTTCTCCGCTTCCCTCGGTAATCTATGATAAGACGTTTAAACCGGCCCTCGTAGCAGGCAAGTTTTCGACCCCTGAACCGGAAAAGATGATCAAACAAGAGCCTGTGCTTCCAAAAAGCAATGAAATAACAATGACGATGCGTCATCGCCTTCTGGATACTTCGTGGAAAGATAACGGGTTGGTATTGGTATTTGACAGTGAAATCAAGGCCACTGAAATCCGAATGTCAAAAATTATTGAAACGGATAAAAAGCGGTTTCGATATATTATGGATATTGACTCTTCTACCCTTTCAAAAACCCAAACACTCGAACATCAAAGTATCAACCGAATTAAAATAGCGCAGTTTGACGCTAAAACACTTCGTTTAGTTATTGAACACAATCAGCCGGTATCGATTAAACCTACTCCAAAAGGGTCAACTCTCTATATTGATCTCTCCCTAGAACCCCCTAAAACAACACCCCCTCTTGCAACGGCTCCGATCAAAGTAGAGGTACAGGAACCTCCGCTTGTCGCGGCACTTCCTCCTCTTATAACGGTGACTCCGCGTGATCGAAGTAAAAAAATTATCGTTATTGATCCGGGGCATGGCGGAAAAGACAGCGGAGCTGTGGGGAATGGATTTATGGAAAAAGAGATTGTATTGCAAATATCAAAACAGCTCTCTGAAAAACTCCGTACGATGGGATATACCGTTTATATGACCCGGAGTAATGATGTTTTTATTGAACTGAAAGACAGAACAAAATTTGCCAATGACAAAGAAGCGGATCTTTTTATATCGGTACACGCGAACTCTATTCCAAAAACCTCTGATCCGTTAGCGGCACATGGACTTGAGACCTATTTCCTCTCTCCGACACGGAGTGAGAGATCGATGCGGGTTGCTGCGCTGGAAAATTCTGAAGATATGGAAGAGATGGGTGAATACGGGAAACTAAGCTTTTTGAGTTTTTTGAATAAAGAGAAAATTATTGCCTCTAATAAACTGGCTATTGATTTGCAAAAAGGGATGTTCGGAAATTTACGTAAACAATTTCCTAATGTTCATGATAACGGGGTACGGGAAGCTCCATTTTGGGTTCTAGTAGGGGCGCAAATGCCGGCAGTATTATTGGAAGTAGGGTATATCAGCCATCCGGAAGAGTCTGCCCGGATCGCAGATGAAAAATATCAGCGATGGCTTGTAGAGGGGCTAATGGAAGGGATCGGCAGGTACTTCGCCAATAACAGTTAAAGTTTACTTTTCTCATAAAAGTAGTTGGTTGCTTCAACAAACCCTTCGACGCTTCCGCAGTCAAAACGTTTCCCTTTAAATTTATAAGCTAAAACCATCCCTTTTTGCGCCTGTGTCATAAGGGCATCGGTAATTTGAATTTCACCCCCTTTGCCGGCGGGGGTATTCTCAATAATCCCGAATATATCGGGAGTAAGGATATAGCGTCCGATGATTGCAAGATTGCTAGGTGCAACCGATGGATCGGGTTTTTCGACCATATTGGAGATCATATACACCCCCTCTTCGATCTCTTTCCCCTCGATGATACCGTAGCGGTTGGTATGGCTTGGATCAATCTCTTCTATGGCTACGATAGAACATTTATATTTGTTAAACAATTCAACCATTTGAGAAAGAACACTGCCCTCACTGTTGCCATCACATAAATCATCGGCGAGGATAACGGCAAACGGTTCATTCCCGATAAGTGTTTCACCTGTGAGAATCGCGTGCCCTAGCCCCTTCATCTCATTTTGGCGTGTGTAGGAGAAGGTGCACTGATCGATAAGTGAGCGAATTTCGGTTAAATAATGCTCTTTATCGCTCCCTTTAATCTGATGTTCCAGTTCATAGCTTACGTCAAAATGATCTTCTAATGCTCGTTTGCCGCGTCCTGTTACGATTGCCATCGTATGCATACCCGCTTCCACCGCCTCTTCGACACCGTATTGGATTAAAGGTTTGGTAAGTACCGGCAGCATCTCTTTAGGCATCGCTTTGGTCGCAGGTAAAAAACGGGTTCCGTAGCCCGCAGCAGGAAAAAGGCACTTTTTGATCATTGAGACTCCTTGATTATGGGTGATATTTTATCACATTTGTCCGTAGTAAATCTGTTTACTATTGGATTACATAATCTAAGCTACAATGGGGAATGTTTTATAAAGGATAATTATGAAAACATCCATTCATTTAGCTTTAGTTCTTGGAATTATGGGGACATCTTTAGGTGCATCCAATTTTGATATCGGAGTTTCCGGTTCAGAGAAAGGGATTGAGGGGTTTACCTTCTCTATCGGTGATTATTACCGAGTTCCCTATCAGGAAGTTGTGGTGATAGAGCGTTCGATTCCGCGTGATGAGATGAGTGTTGTCTACTTTTTAGCCCGTGAGTCGCATCGCGATGCCCGATATATTACCGATTTACGTCTTCACGGATATAGTTGGTGGGATATCAGTTTGCGCCTTGGACTTAATCCTCGCACGTTATATGTTGTGGATACCCATCGTTACCATAACCCTCCCTACGGTAAGTCGTATGGATATCATAAAGATAAAAAACATCGTTTGCGTGATGCCGATATTGTCGAATTAGTTAATGTCCGCTTTCTCTCCGATTACCACCATATTAGTGCGGATGAGGTAATTGAACGACGACGCAGCGGCGAGCGGTACAATAGGATTGATGAACATTATCGAGGAAAAAAACGTTCTAACGATAATCAAGATCGAAGAGAAGATCGGCATGATGATCGAAAAGGGCACGGTAACCCGCATGATCGGTAAATCTTTTTAAATACTTTCTATTACACGAAGGGATGAGGAGTTTTCACGCATATAGAGTCGTCCCTCATCCGTGATAGGACGATTGGTGACGTAGGTCCGTATGATATTCCGTCCTCTCATCATCGGATTGGCATCGATGTAGACGCTGCAATCGGCGATAAAAAGCTTTAGGTCATTTTTTTTAACTTCTTTAAGCTCACTCTCACACCGTAGTAGTATTAGCTCTTTCCCTTCTACTCCGATGAGATCAATTCCTTCCACTTTTGGCGTTTGGGTGAGTGTGTACCCTTGTGATAGGAAATACTCATTAACTTTTAAGCAGTAATTTTCAGTTGAAGAAGTTTGTAGCGGCATATGGGTAGTATAAGCGGGTGCTTCCGTTTTGAGAAGGGCTTGCGTCTCTTTGAGAAACACTTCACGCTGCTGTTCCTCTTTTAGAGCCAACTCACGCTTTTTACGGGATATGACATTGAGAATTAAATATCCTACTATCATTAGAAGTGCAAGTGCGATTATATTACTCATAGCCCCTCTCCTTTATTTTAAGATATTATAACAAAATGAGTTTTTTTCCACTAAACTTCACTGCAAACCATGGTATTATAAACGAACTATTTCAAGATGTGTAAACGGGTGGCGTATGAATGAGGAACTGACTCTAAAAGATCAGCTAAAATTGAAATTAAGAGAGGGTGACCCCACCTATCGCTACTATAAATCGATTTTTCATCTTACTAAAGACATGATAGTTATTAGCGACGGATACCAGATTATTGATGCGAATAATGCTTTTGTCGATTTTTTTACTGCTGCCGGACATGATGTTTTCGACCTAAACTTTCGCCTCTCCCAACAATTTTTGCCGATCGATAAGTATGGATACGTTTATGAGGGGTACTTGGATAGGTCTTGGTTTGACACAGTTCTCAAAGGGGAAAAAGAGCACTACAAAGTGGGTATCAGCGGATCTGCAATAATCTATACTTTTTCGATTTCGGTCATACCGCTCGAACCGAGCGAAGAAATATATGTTATTACACTTGCTGATGTTACCGATATGATGAGCTATAAATGTGTGTTAGAGGAAGGGATCCGTACCTCGACACATGAAAAAGAGGAAGCACAATATATTTTATCTCAATACAATCAAGCAATTGATAATGCAAACTTAGTAGCCAGATGCAATCTTGATGGAATTATTACCTACGTTAATGAATCATTGTATAAAACATTGCATTATGATGAGAATGAATTAATCGGTAAAAAAATTTCCAGTTTATTTGATGAGAAAGATGATGTTATTTGTGAAAAAATGGTTTGGGACAGTGTCTACCGTGGAAACACGTGGAAAGGTGTCATGAAAAATATCGGCAAATACGGAAGTGTTCACTATTTTGACACAACCATTATTCCGATAAAAGATTCGAAGGGAAAAATTGTAGAAATCCTCTCAATCCGTCATGATATTACCGAGATGATGAATGCTAAAGAAGAAGCACTTCAATTGCTTGAAGCCAAGACACAGTTTTTTGATCAAGTATCGCATGAGCTACGTACACCTCTCAATGCGATTGTCAATTTTACCGATCAAGCATTGGAGAGTTATGATGAGATATTCGAAGATGAGATAAGCCGTGAACTGGTCAAAAAATATTTACAGCGCTCGTATGCCAACGCTGAAAATTTATTGGAATTGATCAACTCTCTTCTTGATATCGCAAAAATGAAATCGGGGAAAACCCTCTTTAATCTTATGCTTCACAATGGAGTGTCTCTGGTACAAGAGGCATTTGAAAATTGTTCAAGTCTTCGAAAAAACAGTAGTGTTAATTATCAATTTAAGTCGAAAAAAAGTGCTATCACGATAGAGTGCGATGCTTTAAAGTTTAAACAAATTATCACGAATCTAATCTCAAATGCACTAAAATTTACCTCAGAGGGAGGGGTTGAAGTACGGGTAGAAGAGAGTGCGGATGAGTGTATTATCGAAATTGAAGACAGCGGAATGGGGATAGCTGAAGATAAACTCTCTCTCATATTTGAGCCGTTTGCGCAAGTGCGTGATCACGGTTTCGGCACGGGGCTTGGGCTGAATATCGTTCGTGAGTACGCTGAAGCTATGGGTATGGCAGTCGACGTCCGCTCAAAAGTGGGGATAGGGAGTTGCTTTATACTACGTGCCAAAATAAAAAAGGATATGAGTGTTTAGTCGTCATTATCAAATTATCGATACTCTGCATGAAAATGTTTCTACGGTTGTTTACCGTGCCCTTAGAACAAGTGATGGCAAGAGAGTGATCGTAAAAATGCTCAAATTGGGTGAGATGAACGAACACAGAATAACCCAGTTTATGAATGAACAGCAAATACTCTCTCAACTCAAATCCCCTAAAATCGTCAAACTAATCGAAATTATTGCACTCCCTTCGGAATACCTCCATGTTTTTGAAGATATAGGGGGAAATTCTCTTTATGATATGCTCTTGGATCACCGTTTTTCTCTTTTAGAGGGGCTTAATATTGCAATAAAAATCGCTGAAGCACTCCAAACCATTCACCAAAAACATATCATCCACGCCGATATCAACCCTAAAAATATTATTTACAATCCGGAAACAAAAGCACTTCAAATCATCGATTTCGGATATTCGGTTATAGATAATCATTTTAAGTACAACAGCGATCTCAATGTCGGAACATCGGGAAATCTGATGTATATGTCTCCGGAGCAGACGGGACGGACGAAACAGAGGGTTGATATTCGGAGCGATTTATACAGTTTAGGGATGAGTCTCTATCACCTTTTTTCGGGTCGCTCTCCATTTGAGGCAAAAGACCGTTACGAGCTTATTCATAAACAAATTGCTCTTCGTCCTGAACCCATCGAGAAGCATGTTGAGAATTTTCCGCCGGTTCTTTCCGAAATAATCAATCGACTCATTGCGAAAAAATCGCAAGAGCGTTACCAGAGCGATGAAGCGTTGATTTATGACCTTAAATATGCTCTTCGAACTTTGAATAAATCGGAACAAATACCCCATTTTGAAATTGGAACTCGAGATCAGCCTACCCTCCATTTCGGTGATCATCTTTTTGGCCGTGATGAAGAGATCGCACGCCTCAAAGAAATAGCACAGAAAGTGACCTCACATAAAGGGGTCAGGCTTGTTGTTTCAGGCTTAGGCGGTGTGGGAAAAACACGTTTGATTGAGGAGTTTTTAACCCTCTTAAATAACAGCGGATCGAGAGTATTACGGGGAAAATTTGAACAAAACCGTTCATCACACCCTTATTTGAGTTTTAAACAGCTTTTTTCTCAACTCAAAATGATCTGGGTACGTCATTTTAAAAATACGAACGAGGTGCAGTTAGATACTCGCAGTATTCATACATTAAGTCATTATTTTTCAGAGTTACGGGATATTTTGACACCAAACACCATAACCTTCGCAACGACAGGTGATGAGATGCATCATCAGTTACCTTATGCGTTACAGGAACTTTTAAAACAGATTGCAACCGATGCATCACCGCTGGTGATTTTTATGGATGATTTACAATGGGCGGATGGCGCATCACTCGATTTGATCCAAAAAGCGATTTTGCAGATGGATATACCTAATCTCCATTTTATTTTCAGCTACCGCATCGATGAGATCGTCTCTAATCCTGTCTCCTTGAAGTTTATTCAAAAAGTCCGAGAACAGCGTTCGGAAGAGGTGTATTTTTTTGAGCTCTCTCCTCTCACAGCAAAAGATATGAAAACAATGTTCAAAGAGATGCTAGGGGAGGGGAGATCTGACGTAGATGCCATTGCGGAGCTGATACATAAAAAAACAGACGGGAACCCTTTTTACATTAAGACCTTTCTTTATGATTTGATCGATGCCCACGAGATCATATATGAGAAAGGGAAGTGGCGCTTTAATCTAGAAAAAATTCGTTTATATAGCTCAAGTGTAAATATTGCCGGCATGATACGTGCTAAATTTTCGCATTTGAGCCGTGACGAACAAGAATATTTATATTATTTATCATTATTGGGTGGACGTTTTGATACCCATTTGACCCTTCGGATGATGCGGGGGCTGAAATATTCCAACACTATCTTGAATAAGCTCGAGTCGAAAGGGTTTATTGAGATTTTTAGCGGACATTATCAATTTGTACATGATGTCATCCAGCAACATGTGATAGATTCGATGCCGATTGCCTTGAAGCAAATAATCCATCGCAATATTGGGCAATTTTTGGAACGCTCCTACAATGCAGGGGTGTACGATGATGTTATCAGTGTTGTATCCCATATTAATCACGGGGTTGGAGAGGGAACATGGGAGAAGAGTGCATTGAGTCTTAATGTGAAAGCACTCTCTGAGATGGTGCTAAGCGGATCGTATCCTTTGGCTCTGGAACATTTACGATGGATGGATGATCATCATGCTGCAGAAGTGGTTCAGCTCCTAAAATATTCAGATGCATTTGATTTCAAAGTGATGCGCATCAAGATTTTCTATTTGAATGCATCGCATAAAGAAGCAGAAAGATACTTACAAATATTAATGAGCGAAGTCAAAAGGGTATCGGAACGATTGGTCTGTTTTTCCCTATATAAAGATTTATGTGTGACCAGAGGTGAAGGGTTTGATTCGCTGGTTCATTTCGGAAACACTATTTTGGATGAGTTGGGGATGGTGGTTCCTCATACCGGTGATGAGGTTGAAAGAGCGGTTGAGAGATTGAAAAATTTTACACTAAACCATCCTTATGCGCATGAGGCCGATGCAATAAGCGCCCTTGCAAACCTAAAAAACCATTCAAAACAGCGGACGATATCGATATTGGTAGAATATTGGGAAGCAGCGTATTATTTAGCCGATATACCCCTTATGCAGTGGGCATATTTGAGTATTATTGAAGTTTCTTTCCGTCACGGAAACACGAGCGGATCGGCTTTCGGATATGTTCTCTACGGAGCTCAGATGGTGAGTGAAGGACGGTTCAAAGAGGGATATCGATTCGGTGAAGCGGCTTTGAAGCTTAATCACCGATTCGGTGATGAAACGATGCTTCCGAAAGTTTATAATTTTATGGCAAATTTTATCAGCCCCTATAGCAAGCCGTTGGTTCATAATTTGGAGTTGTATCAAAAAAGTCTCCATCAGAGCAAGGTTAACGGTGACATTGTTTTCGGAACTTGGGCAAACTTTTTAATCCATTTTAGTGACTACCTCTCTGGACGTTCACTTGATGTATTGCGTGAAAATATTGTAAAAGAGTCGAATTTCCTCCTTAACTCCGGCGATAAGAAAATGATTGCTATTTTTGATGTTCTCCGTTCTACTCTTCAGATGTGGCAGGAGAGAGGTGTGGATAGCCGCTTGGAGGAAGAGGAGGCAATCGCATTATGGGAAGAGGAAAATTTTTATCCAGGATTAGCTTGGTATGGGATTATCAAAGCACAGACATGTTGGATGCATGGAGAAAATGAACTGGGATTGGAGTATCTGAACCGCTATGTTCGCAGCGATGCGAATGAAGTAATTATGTTTCCTAAAATGAGACTTCACCCTTTGCGTGCACTGTTGCTATTGGGGAAAAGTACCCCGCTAAATACCGATGAAGAGAGTATTTTAGGGGAAGATTTGAAGTTATGCGATGCGTATGCATCCTCTTCTCCCAAAGAGTTTAAATTTTGGAAATTACTGATTCGTGCTAAAAGAGCTAAAGGGACAAAGGTTTATTGGGATGTCGCAAAATTGTACGATGAGGCATTGAATGAAGCACGAAAAATTAACAATCCGTTTGCCATTGCTGCTAGCGCGATCTGTGCAGGGCGTTTTTGGAAAGAAAAGCGATTCGAGGAGCTAAGTCATTTTTATTTCAGTGAAGCCTCTATGGGGCTGAACCAGTGGGGTGCTTACGCTGCGGCGGAGAGACTCAAAATTAAAGCCTATCTTCATACCGCACATCCGATAGAAGAGTTGGGACAATCATCAAATAGCTCGCTGCTGCGTGCCGAACCGACTAATTTTCGAAGTCTCCTCAAATCGTTTTATGCCCTCTCACAGACGATGGAGAAAAAAGAGCTGCTCCAAATACTCATGCAGACGATTTTGGAAAACGCTACGGCAAGTAAAGCCGTCTTGATCTTGAAAGAGGATGAGTCATTTTATACAAGTGCAAGAATCTACTTTGAAAGCGGAAAAATCGAGTTGCACCGTCTGAAGCTTAATGAGACACCGTTTCTCCCGGTCCATTTGATCACCTATGCGATTGAATCGAAACGAAAAGTGATTCAAAATAACCCTGCAGAGAGTGGAAAATTTCAGTACGATGACTATTTTCACTCCCATAAACCTGCCTCCTCTATAGCGATACCGACGTTGATCGAAGGGGTTGTAGTGGGGGTCCTCTATCTCGAAAACGAGGAAGTTTCTACCCCGCTTGACAGTGATACCCTTCAAACGCTTCGGTTATTATTGACTCAAGCTATGATTATTTATAAAAATACTTTATTGTATGAAAATCTAAAAACCAATGAAGATAATCTCAACAAGGCGCAGCAAATATCTCATGTCGGGAGTTATCAGTACGACAGTGCCGTTGAAACGATTTTATGTTCAGCCGAAACGTACCGTATCTATGAACTTGACCCCTTTAGTATCGCTATCGACAGTGACTGGATACTGCATCATGTCCATCCTGATGATCGAGAGAAGCTATTGCAGGCGAAAGAGAGACTTCTCGGCGGCGAGCACTCTTACGATGTGATGTATCGGATGCAGACAGCAAAAGGGAATATCCGTATCATTCGGGAGCGAGCAGAAGCGTATTGGGAGGAGGATCGTCAAAAAATCTCCGGTACGATCCAAGACATTACCGACTCCAAACGCTCCGAAGAGATGATTGACCGTTTGTCGCAGGTCGTCAACCAAATCCCCCTCTCAGCCATGATTACTAACCCGGATGGGGTTATTGAGTATGTTAATGCCCATACCTCTAAACTGACCGGTTATTTCGCTCATGAATTGATCGATCGGAAAATGAGCATCTTCAATTCAGGAATCCATTCCAAACTGTTTTATGACGATCTATGGTCTACGATTAAGAACAAACGCTCTTTTTGGCGCGGAACGATAGTTAACCGGATGAAAAATGGTGAATTGCGCGATTGTGCCTCAACTGTTTTTCCTATCTTAAATACTCAAAATGAAATTATTAATTTTGTAACGATCCTAGACGATGTTACCGAGCGTAATATGAAAGACCGATTGTTTTTGATGCAAACCCGCCAAGCCCAGATGGGAGAGATGCTCAGTATGATTGCCCATCAGTGGCGTCAGCCTTTGGCGATTATGAGTGCTCTGATGAGCCGTCAAAAGATTAATATTATGCTGGACCATTTCTCTCAGGAGGATATTGTCAAAAGTTTTGATGAGATGGAGGCTCAAGTACAGCATCTCTCCCGTACCATCACCGATTTTAAAGACTTTTTCAAACCTGATAAACAAACAGCGAAAACGAAAAGTTCACTGATCGTTTCCAAAACACTTGAACTGGTTGAACATACACTGATGAACAAAAATATCAATGTCGAAGTTGAATATCTTCATGACGACGAGTATCAAACCTACGAAAACGAAATGATTCAGGTGATGCTGAACCTTCTCAAAAATGCGCAGGATGCATTTGAAGAAAAAGGGGTTAAAAATCCCCTAATCGTCATTCGAAGTGACCAATCGGAGGGATATGTGAACATCAGTGTCGAAGACAACGGAGGGGGGATCGCTCCTGAAATCATCGATAGACTCTTTTCTCCCTATGCTTCAACTAAAAAAGAGAATGGAACGGGGTTGGGGCTTTATATGTCTAAAACCATTATTGAAGAGCACTGCCATGGCTCAATCAGGGTTGAAAATACCCAATCGGGGGCACGATTTTCTCTCCGTTTTCCAAAACAATAGTAGTAAATTCTCATCAAAAGTGTTTTTTTGTAATGATTTTGTAATTTTAGAGGAAAAAAATAATTCTGTGACTATTTTGTGACTTTTTAATACTACACTTGCTCCAGTTTTGAAAATAGAATAAAAAATTCTAATACACATTTATTGGTGGAAGATGAAAGATTTGCGACTTTTAATCGTCGATGATGTCGAAGATAATCGACTGGTACTCAATGCAATCTGTCGAAAGATGGAAGGATTTGCGATTAGAGAGGCAGTAGATGGGCTAGATGCCATCGCTGTATGTGAAGAGTGGCATCCTCATATTATCTTGATGGACGTTATGATGCCCAATCTTGATGGACTCGAAGCATCCAAAATTATAAAAAGCCGTTTTCCCGAAACCATCATTATGGTAGTGACTGCCGTCATCGATCCTCAGATGGAAGCGCACATGGCGGCTATCGGAGCTGCGGCATACATACATAAACCGATTGATAAAGAGCTGGTACGATTTAAATTACAGAGTTTTGGAGCCTTTTTACGTTCCAAAGACGGAATCCACGCAAAGCTCTCTACCAAAGAGGCTCTCAACCCATTTTGTTCCGATGTCCGCCCTTTAAAAACCATTTTTGATATCACCGATGCCGAGGGGATGATGGATTTCGGCGTTTGGATACTTTCACGTTGCGAAGAACATCAGTCATTATCTTCTTCAAAAGTTGATCCGATGATTGAGCTTTTTTATGAGCTGATGCGTCATGGTATTCGTGAAGAGGGTCAAGCAAGTATCATTATAGAAGAGAATTTCGAAGAGATTTTTATCACAATGAAATTGGATAAACCGGTGGTGTTGAAACCAAAAACACAAGAGTTGGTGGACGATTTACAGTCACATTGTATTTTACGACAAAATTTTGCCTGTGTCCGTTTGAATATCGGAGGAAATCAGCCAAAAGTCGCTGGAACACTTACGGAGGAGCCGAAAGTTTCAACACCATCCGTTCCTGAAAAAACTCCAGAGCCTCGGATTGTGGTTTCCCCTCCATCACCGGTGATCTCTTCCATCACGGATGATACCAAAGAGGTGCGGGTGCTTCAGAATGAAGAACAGACACTTCTTCGACAGAGTTTTGTCCAAAAAACTTCCGCATTTGATTATGTAGCGGATATCGGCGGAGACGTACTTGATGAGATTCGTGATTTGGAGAGTTTGGACGAAGAGTGGATAGAACGCTTGCATACACTCGAAAATGAGCCGACGGTTGAAAATATTTATCAGTTTACGGATGGTGTGTTGGCTGTTTATGTCAAGGCGATCAACAATCTGTTTGAGTTTACCGCACTCGCTTATGCCCTTTCATCTTTGGGAACTTTTATGAAAGAACATGCCGATGCGGTTATTAATGATCCTAAAAAGCTAAAAATGCTCGTAATGCTGACCGAGCATTTGGGGAGCGATCTTACATCATGGAGGGAACATATTTTTGCGTTGCAGGATGCGGCGGATATTCACTATCTGGACAGTTCGTTTTTCAGTTCTTGTATGCAGATAGAGCAAATCGTTGGAGACAAAAAGATCGACAGTGCAGACGACAACGACAACGATATGGAATTTTTTTAAACTACCTAGGAGGATTTATATATGGCTAAGAGAGTAATCATTGTAGACGATTCCAGAGCGGTTATCGCGACAGCGGAGCTAGCATTGGATGATTTGATCAGTAGCGGAGTGATCGAGTTTAAATCGTATTTGAACCCGTTGGAATTATTAGGTGCGTTGCAAAACGGAAGTGAGAATTTCGATATGTTGATCAGCGATGTCAATATGCCCGAAATGAACGGGCTCGATTTGGCTCGTACTATTAAAAGCGATGAACGCTATAAGACCAAACCTATCATTGTCCTTACGACGGAGAGTTCTGAGCAGATGAAAATGACAGGAAAAGAGATCGGTGTGACAGGGTGGATGGTAAAACCGTTTAACGATGAAAAATTAGTGAAATCAGTCAAAATGGTACTAGGAGTCTAAAATGGAACAAAACACAGCCCAAGGGCGACGGGAACGGTACCTTACGTTCTTTTTGGGTGAGGAGCAATACGGGATTGCAATCGATCGGATCAAAGAGATCATCGCGATCATGAAAGTGACGAACGTCCCGAAAACCCCTGAGTATATGAGAGGCGTCATCAACCTGCGCGGCTCTATCATCCCCGTTGTCGATACACGGCTTCGCTTTGGTATGGAGACAAAAGAAGAGGACATGCACACGGCGATCGTTATCGTCGAAGTGGATAAAGTCAATATTGGATTTATCGTCGACCGTGTCGAAGAGGTGGCGAGTATCGACAGTGCAAATATGAGCGCACCGCCGAAATTCGGAAACAATATCGATACCGATTTTATCTGTTCTATGGCGCAGATGGAAGAGAACGTTGTGATGATTTTGGATGTTTTGAAGCTCTTTGAAGCGGATGAATTAATTAGTCTTGAGCAAATACAAAAAACAGAAACCCAAACAGGAGAATAAGATGAATTGGTTGGAAAATATGGTATTACAAAGCAAGTTGATCTTGCTGACGACAGTGATGATGGTTGCCCTTGCTACATTAGGTTTTATGGGATATACGAATCTTCAACAATGGAAAGAATCGGTCAATGAATTGGGTGGAGTGAGACTCCCTTCTATTGTAGGTATTATGGAAATGCGCGTTGGGATCAATCAAATCGTGATTCAGCAGAATCGTGTCCGTGGAGTCAACGGTGATCCCCGTATGCATGAAGTCCTTACGGATGCAATCACTCGTATCAAACATGGTGGCGAACGCTATGAAAAAGGGTTGGCTATTTATGCACCACTACCGCAGACTCCCGAAGAAGCGGCTGAGTGGAAAAAATACGAAGAAGAATTTGCAAAATGGAAATCGTTGAGTGACGAGTTCGCCCAAAACACACTTGTTCCACTATCTAAAACATCTGATCCGGTTGCTATTCAAGCCTATTTCGCCAAAATGACCGATTTTATCAATGAAAGCCGCCAACCGCGAACGGCTATGTTGGAAAGTATGGATAAAATTTCTCAGATCAATATTGATGTTGGAAATGAAGTGGTAAAACATTCTCAAGAAGAAGCAGATGGTGATACGGTTTTAACTGTCATTGTTATGTTGATTGCCTTTACGATTGCAATACTATTGGCAACATTGATTATCCGATCCATTACCCGATCGATCACGGCAAGTGTTACCTCTATCCGTGATGGCGCAATGCAGATCACCTCGGCATCCGATCAAGTAGCTTCGTCTTCGTCATCTCTTGCACAAGGGGCATCTGAGCAAGCCAGCAGTGTTGAAGAGGTAAGCGCGACGCTTGAAGAGTCGACCGCAATCAATACCCAAAACACCGATAACGCCCGTCAAGCCGATATCTTGGCGAAAAACGCAAACGATTCAGCACGTGCGGGATACGAAAAAGGGGAACAGCTTTCACATTCTATGCACGCGATCACCGAATCGGCGGCTAAAATCAGCGGTATTATTAAAACGATCGACCAGATTGCATTCCAAACCAACCTATTGGCTCTCAATGCGGCGGTTGAAGCAGCCCGTGCAGGTGAGCACGGTCTAGGATTTGCCGTGGTTGCGGATGAAGTTCGTAACTTGGCTCAACGTGCAGCGTCAGCGGCAAAAGAGACCTCCGATATTATCGAAGAGGTGGTAGGACAGATCAAAGAGGGGAATCAAATCGCCCTCGCTACCCACACCTCGTTCCAAGAGATTGTCGAACAATCTAAAAAAGTATCCGACCTGATCGGTGAAATCGCTATTGCCGGTAAAGAACAAGCCGAAGGTATGACCCAAATCAATCAGGCAATGGGACAAGTAGACCAAGTAACCCAACAAGTTGCCGCTAACTCCGAAGAAGCCGCCGCAGCTGCTGAAGAGCTTAACGCACAAGCAACCTCTATGATGGAAACCGTTCGAATCTTAGCTAAAATGGTAGGGATGGAGAGCAATACACCCGTAACACAGGGAGTGAAGAAAATGAACCTGCACCATTTAGATCCGAATCCGGCGATTGCACACCGTGCACCTGCGCAGTCGATGCGCAAAGCAATCCCTACTACACGAGCGGATGATGTGTTTCCCCTCTCAGAGAACGATCTTAAAGAGTTCTAAATGGAATTCGACGGAGATGCTCTCACCATCGATTTATCGATGAGTATGGAAGAGATTAAAGAATTTGAAGCGTTTGTCCGCCCCAGAATCGACTATATTGATCGTATCGAGATAGAAGAGGGAGGGGTATTAAAAAGCAGTGCTCTTTTGGCTCTTTTAGCAAGTTTAAAAAAAACCCGCCGTGAACTGGTCATCCCTTTTTTAGAAAAAGGGGTGTACGTTTCACCGGCGTATGGAACCATTCATTGGATATGTCATGACTAAACAAGAGCAGGTAAAAGCGATTTTTATTGAAGAAGCGGGGGAGATTATCGAGAAACTCGATGTCGATATTATCCGTTTTGAAGAAGATGCATGTAATTTTGATCTTTTGAATGAAATTTTCAGAGGAGTTCATACCCTAAAGGGAAATGCCAACGCATTTGGTTTTACCCGCTTGGGTGAGTTTGTTCACCATTTCGAAGATGTCCTTGATCACTACCGAAGTACGAAAGAAGAGATTGAAACCTATCATCTTGAACTTATCGTCAACAGCGTCGATGTGATCAAAGAGGTGATGGTATGCGAGCTCGATGCACTTCCTGATCTTCCGAATGATTATGAGGGGTGTTTGGAGGGGATTAAATCGTTGATCGCCTCCAAAAAAGGAAATCCTTTACCGGTGCAGAACCAAGAGAATGTAGCTGCGTTTACCGATTTGGCATCCGAGTTTGGATTGGCATGCCCCGATCAGTATGAGAATGATATGGCGCAATCGATAGAGATGATGCGTACGGCTCATCAAGCAGGGATGGATATTTATCGCATCGAGTTGAGCCTTGATAATGACAGTTATAAACGGGGTTTTGATCATCTCATCTTTATCGGACTGCTCGCTGAAAAAGCACTCTCGTGTGAAAGTTTTTTTTCCCTCGAAAATGTTCCTACCCTCGAGACATTTGCTGCTGATTCCAATCATATACCGAAAATCGGGATTATTCTTCTCACACATCAATCTCTATCAGAAATAGAGGAAAATTTCGAATTTTTATTTGATCATGAGTATTCTATCAAAGCCATCGAATCTGCCCCTGAACCGGTAGCGATTGTAAAAGAAGAAGAAATAGCCATTTCAAAAGCACCTGTAGCCGCGAAATCCTCTCCGGGATCGGATACCTCTGCCTTGAGTAATGGTGCAAAATCGACGATCCGTATCGATACGTTCAAACTTGATGAACTGTTTGATTCGGTCGGCGAACTCGTGATTGCTCAGAACTTCATTGCCCAAAATGAGAAGATCCGTCTTATCGAAGACGAATCGATCAGTCGTACCATCGAGACCCTCTCAAAGATCACCAAGCGGATACAAGATCGTGTTATGAGTCTACGGATGGTGGCGATTCGCGATACGTTTGACAAGATGAAGCGAGTGGTGCGTGATACCTCCAAAAAAACAGGGAAAGAGCTTCACCTCAATGTTTTGGGCGAGGAGACGGAGATCGATAAAACGATGATTGACAGTCTGTCTGATCCCTTAATTCATATTATTCGTAATGCGATCGATCATGGTCTGGAAGCGAATGCGCAGGAGAGACTCGCCGCGGGTAAAAAAGTGGAAGGGACGATTACCCTTCGAGCCTACCACAAAAGCGGCAGTATCGTTATCAGTGTCAGTGATGACGGACGCGGTATTAACAAAGAGAAAGTGCTCCAAAAAGCGATTGAGCGCGGGGTTATTGCCGGAGATGAAAATCTCTCCGACAGCCAAATCTTTGGTCTTATTATGCAACCGGGATTCTCGACTGCCGATGCGATCAGTGACTTATCAGGGCGTGGTGTCGGATTGGATGTCGTGAAAACGTCGATCGAAAAACTGCGTGGCAAGATTGAGATCGAATCCAAAGAGGGAGAGGGGACAACTTTTTCGATGGTTCTCCCTTTGACTTTGGCCATTATCGATGGGATGCTGGTCCAAGCCGCAGGTGAGATTTACATCATCCCAACTCTCAGTGTTGTTGAATCGTTCCGACCTGAGCAGGAGATTGTCCATGCACTCAAAGAAAAAGGGGAGTTTGTCTCCTTGCGCGGGCAACACCTTCCTATTATACGACTTAGCGATGTATTTAGTCTAAGGACAGAGCGCATTGAGCCGTGGGAAGGGATTCTCGTGTGTGTCGAGACCGAAGGAGGACGAATTGCGATTATGGTTGATGAACTCGTCGGTCGTCAGCAAGTCGTTATTAAGCCTTTAGGGAAATCGTTAGCCAAACTCAAAGAGATTTCAGGGGGAGCAATTTTGGGAAGCGGTGACATTGCATTGATTCTTAATGTGGATGAACTTCGTCCTATGATCGAGGCTTCTCATGCTGGAAATTGAGCTTCGTCCTGAGGAGTTTAATCTTTTTCGCAAATACATTTACGAAAAGGTAGGGATTGCTCTATCCGATCAAAAAAGTACCCTCGTCAAAGGGCGGCTTAACAAACGGCTTAATCAGTTGGGGCTGAAATCATTTCGTGATTATTATGATTATCTTGTTTCTGATATGAGCGGTGATGAACTCTCATTTTTTGTCAGTGCGATTTCAACCAATGTTACCTCTTTTTTTCGCGAGGGGGCGCAGTGGAAATGGCTAGAGGGCTATCTTCCTCAACTTATCTCCTCTAAGCGTGAGAAAAAGATCCGTATCTGGTCGGCGGGATGCTCCAGCGGCGAAGAGCCTTATACGATTTTGATGTTTTTACAGCACCATTTGAGCGATTTTGAGACTTGGGATATCAAGATTTTAGCGACCGATATCTCCTCAAAAGTTCTTACCCATGCTATGCGGGGCGCCTACGAGCCAAAAGCGGTTGAGGGGCTCTCCAAGGAGATTATAATGCGTGCATTCGAGCCCAAAAAAACAGAAGAAGGACGATATCGTATTCATGGATCTTTACGAGATAAAGTACTGTTTCGTAAATACAATCTTGTAACAGATCCGTTTTTTTTCAAAAGTAGTTTTGATATGATTTTTTGCCGTAATGTCATGATCTATTTTGATGAAGTTACCCGTCACGATTTGATAGGGCGTTTTACGACGCTTCTCCCTAAAGGGTCTCCCCTTTTCCTCGGGAGCTCAGAATCGCTAACGACCCATAGAGAGACCCTAAAACTATTAGGTTCTTCGATTTATCAACGACTATAAGGACAAAGTATGGAAAATAGAGGGTGTGCTATCTCTATGAAAGAGGCAAAATTTGAAACACACGAACTTTTCTTTTCCATCACCGATCAAGCGAGTACAATACTCTCGGGTAATGAGGTATTTATCCGGATCAGCGGCTATAAAAAAGAGGAGTTGATCGGACAGTTTCATAATATAATCCGACACCCCGATATGCCGCAAGTGGTTTTCAAAACACTGTGGGATCACTTAAAAAATGACGAACCGGTTGTCGCGTATGTGAAAAATAAGACCAAAGAGGGTGGATATTACTGGGTATTAGCGGCAGTATTTCCTCTAGGTGATCGTTATATTTCGATCCGTATTAAGCCAAACTCTCCTATTTTTATGGCGGTGCGTGAGATATACTTTAAGCTTTTAATGAGCGAGAATAAAGGGGGAATGTCGGCGAGTGAGCCACTTCTTGTTGACCTTTTGAGCGAATTGGGATATCACGGATATGATCATTTTATGGCAGATGCGCTGTTGAGCGAACTGAGCGAACGGAAAAAACTTTTACGTAATCCTGAAGTAGATTCTGAGCTTTTGTTGCAACATAATTCACCCTTGTCCAACGTACTCAACAGACTCTTAGGAGAGAGTCATATTCTAACGCACCAATATCAACAATGGTTTGATAAAATTGATATGTTCAAGAGTGTAAAATCAACGTTTGAAGAAAAAGGGCTGATGCTTCGTTATCTTGCCAGAGATATTGTATTTTTATCTCTTAATGCGTCAGTGGCCTCATACAAAGTAGCTAACGGAGGGGAGACATTCGGTGTTCTGGCAAGTGACATCCGGATTAATGCAAAAGAGAACGATCGTTTGATTAGCAATATTCATACGTTGTCACAATCGCTATCCGATATTTTAAATGAACTTATTTTTGCCGTTTCAGCTACCCGTATTCAAATTGAGATGCTTACTTATTTTATAAAGGAAGCATTAAAAGGGTGCAATCATATCTGTGTTATTGAACTGAGTAAAAATCTTGATACACTAATTGAGCTGGTGTTGGTGTATACCGAAAAACTCACAACATTACAGCTAAAAATGGATACTTTTATCCACGAGAGTCTTAAATATCTCAATCAACTTGAACAGCAGGTACTGTATCTAGGATATATACAGGTCTATGGGATCATCGAAGCGGCAAGCAATAGTGATGAAACCGTCGGTTTTGGAGGGATTTTTTCCCAGTTGAAAGAGTTAATTCGTAGTACCTCGGAAGAGATTTCCCATATGCAAAAGCTGGGAGGCAATTTTTACACCGAAAATCGAAATCTGATTCGTGAATCGGAGAATATTAGTGCAGTGATCGAGCAGTTTCGTCTTGAGACGGAGCGTATTAAAATAATGGATGTATGAGAACATGGAGACGATAGAAACAGAAGAAGTCGCTTTTTTAAGCCGAAAAATACTTGAATTAAATAAACAGCTCATAGAGAGCGAAAAAGCGAAATCACGCTTTTTGTCTTTGATAGCCAGTGAACTTAATAACCCTATGACTGCGTTATTGGGAATGATTCCTCATCTTGCACCTATGAGTGGTGATTCGCGTGAAGATATTTTTGAATTTATTCATGATGAAGCGCTTTTGTTGAACTCCCGTATTCAAAATCTTGTTGCTGCTTCGGAGATAGAGAGCGGGAGGGTGGACGTCACCTTTGCATTGGTGAATCCAAAAATTCTTATTGAAGAAGCAGCAGAGGGATTTAAATACAAACTGAAACGTAAAAATCTTAAAATTATTATCGAGAGTACACTGGAAGAAAAGATTGTATCCGATCCCAAAAAGCTCTATCTAATTTTGAAAAATGTTTTAGCCAACGCGTGCGATTATGGAGAAGCCAATGGTGTTGTTCATGTAATTATCACCAAATCGGATCATTCGGTTACCATCGCTATAAAAAATCAAGGACAAGGCCCCGATGTAGAATATAAAGCTCAAGTATTTACCCGTTTTGCTCCTGGTACAGAGGGGACCCATGGGCTAGGATTGGGACTAAGCATTGCTCGTGAATTGTGCGTACAGATGCTTGGAAGTATAGACTATGAGGTTAATGGAACGACGGTAATCTTTACGGTGACGTTGCCGCTACAAGAGAGTATTGCCGATTCTGAAGCTTGCGGTTCAAATGAATTTTTGTTCGAATCGTTTGATGATGCAATAGAACTCTAAATGATACACGGCAGTTCGACTTTTATCCATGTCGGTCAAATCCATGTCGATCAATCTCCGGCAGCTATTTCGACGGTATTAGGCTCCTGCGTAGCTGTGTGTTTGTATGATTCTAAACTCGGTATCGGGGGGATGAATCACTATCTTCTCCCTTTTTGGAACGGAAACGGCTTGCAATCTCCAAAATTCGGTAATATTTCCATTCCAAAAATGATTGAGCAAATGTTGCTTCATGGTTCATCCCCCAAAACAATGGAGGCAAAAATCTTCGGCGGTGCGTCGATGAATATTGGAAGAGCTGAAACTATGATGATTGGTCAAAAAAATATACTCGTGGCCCGCGAAATTTTAAAAGAGTACCGTATACCGATTGTGGCAGAGGATATCGGAGGGCAAAATGGGCGCAAAATACAGTTTGATTTAGAACGGGGAAAAGTGTTGATGAAATACGCTTCTCGCAGCGATATAATAGGAGATTAAGATGGCTATACGGGTTTTGATTGTCGATGACAGTGCGACAGCGCGCGCGGTATTGCGTGAAATTTTAGAGAGTGATCCGATGATCGAGGTAGTAGCGACCGCATCGGATGCGTATGTTGCACGTGATAAAATCGTGGAACTCAAGCCTGATGTCGTGTGTCTGGATGTCGAAATGCCCCGTATGGACGGGATAACCTTTTTAAAACGGCTGATGCATTATATGCCCTTACCTGTTGTTATGGTCTCTTCTTTGACACAAAACGGTGCACGGACAACACTTGAAGCACTGGAGGCGGGGGCGGTCGATTTTGTCGGCAAGCCCCATTCCCATATCTATGACGGCGTTGAGACGATGCGTGAAGAGCTTCTCAGTAAGATCAAAATGGCATCCCGTGTCCGTGTTCGGCAGCGTTCACTAGAGAGTATTCAGCAGGCAAATACCACCTCACTTGCGGAAACGACCAATAAAATTTTAGCGATCGGTGCCTCGACCGGAGGGACGGAAGCATTAAAAGATGTGTTGATGGGATTGCCCCGAAATGCTCCGGGGACGATTATCGTACAGCACATGCCATCCAACTTTACCGGTCCGTTCGCCGAGCGCCTCAACGGGCTATGTGCGATGGAAGTGAGAGAAGCGAAAAACGGTGATTCGATTACTCCGGGAGTTGTCCTCATCGCTCCGGGAGATTATCATATGGTCATACGCCGCTCCGGTGCCCGTTACTACGTCGAAATCGGAAGCGGTGAAAAAGTTTCCGGTCATCGCCCCTCTGCGGATGTCCTTTTTAACTCAGTCGCCAAAATCGCGGGAGCGAATGCTATCGGTGTGATCCTTACCGGTATGGGAGGGGATGGAGCACGCGGACTGTTGGCAATGCGCAATGCAGGTTCGCGAACGATCGGACAGGATGAAGCGAGCTGTATTGTTTACGGTATGCCAAAAGTGGCATATGAACTTGGAGCGGTTGAGAGACAGCTCCCCCTGCAGAGTGTGGCAAAAGGGATTTTAGAGCTTTTATAGCCTGTGTGATTGTTTTATGACTTTAAACCTCTATGATGTTAAAAGCTAAATAACGGTCAATTTTGGAGAAAATAGATGATAACACTCAAAGAGGTTCAAAATTATTCAAAACACTTATCTGTACTTTACGTTGAAGATAACGATAAGCTCCGAGAAGAGACTGCCGAGATTTTCAAATTATTATTCGCCAAAGTTGATTTAGCAAGTAACGGTGAAGAGGGGATTGAAAAATACAATTGTGAGAAATACGATATTGTTATTACCGATATTAATATGCCCCGCTTAAATGGAATCGAAATGATTTTTCAGATGCGTGAAATTAATCCAGAGCAGAAAGTGATTGCGATTTCAGCCCATGATGAACCGGAAATTTTGATCAGTATGATGCGCAAAGGGGTAAGTACGTTTCTCCTTAAACCTATCAATTTTGATGAGATGCTAAGCATCATCTATCCGGTATGTCGTGATGCCACAGCCCAAAATATGAATTGCGAACTTTTTGAAGCGTTAAATGTTGAGCATAAAAAATACAAGAACATAGTCGCAAAACTAATGACTCATTTGCGCACGGTTGAGATTAAAAATGCGCAGATCGAAAATTTGTATGCTCAGAACAATCCTGAGGATGGGCGATCACAGATGTTGCAAGAGTATTTCGCTAAGGATGAAGACGATGAATACGAAAAAGTTGTTTTTTTGCTTGATGATTGTGAGGAGATGAGCGATATACTGAGTGAAATTCCTGACAAACTCTCACGCTATGTCGACGATAAAGATATAGAAAATATCCGTAAAGTACGTGACGATGTCGCAAAACTTTCTAATATTTTATATCGCTATACCCCTTTTCTTGATCCGTTAGCAAAAAGCCTCGAAGAGCTCTCGTCACTTATCGCTGAAGAGAAGGATCTTATAGCCAAACTCGATGTTAAACCTGAACAGATCCTATCGTTATTTGATGCGATTTGTATCGATTTGAGTCTTTATGTCAAACGTTTCGCTACAGAGAGTATGGCGATGAAAAATATTCACCATATCCATCAGCCTACAACATTGAGTATCCATCAGATTATCGGTTTGATTCGTCCTGATTTAGCCGATGACAGCGGCGATATCGATTTTTTTTAGTCACAATGAATTAGGGCAATTAAGCATGGTAAACAAACTCAAAAAATTCTTTTACGAGAATCGTGACGAAGGAACATTCATCCACAGTCGATCTATGTCGATTATCAGCTGGATACTTTCGTTTACGATGCTCGTTGGAATGTGGTTTCTTTCAGAACATTTCTTTTATGATCGGGCACAAAAACGGTTCGAAAATTATACCTCCAATCATTTTGATATTTTACAAAATCGTCTTCATCAGTATGAAATTACCTTGCGCGGCGGAGTCGGTTTCTTTCATGGGAGTAATGAAGTGACGCGAACCGATTGGCATCATTTCGTTGCGTCAATGGACCCAAAAGTTCATAATCCGGGGATGCAGGGGATCGGATATACGATGATGATTTCTCCTGAAAACGTAGCAATCATCGAGGAGAAAATACGTCGCGAAGGATACACATCGTTTGAAGTAAAGCCAAAAGGGAAAAGAGAACTCTACAGTGCCATACTCTATCTTGAACCGCTTGATGAACGTAATCTTGCCGCGATCGGATTCGATATGTATTCTGAGCCGATCCGGCGTGATGCGATGGAGAGAGCTGCAAAGAGCGGAAAAGTTTCTTTTTCAGGGAGGGTAACCCTTGTCCAAGAGATTGATCAAGATATTCAAGCGGGTGTTTTGATCTATCTCCCCTACTATATGAATCAAGAGGGGTTAGATACGGCAGAAGAGCGACAACGATCACTGGAAGGGTATGTGTATGCTCCCCTTAGAATGGGTGATTTTATCAATTCTATCACCTCCCATAAGGAGAATTTGTATCTGGAGATTTATGATGGTAAGGGGAAAAGAGACGATAATCTTCTCTATAAATCTCCCGAGATTTCGGGCTATAGTTCCGATCATCATCTCTCCCGTACTCTCAGTATCGGTGGACGAGTATGGCATATCACCTATTCAAGTGCACCGGCTTTTGATGCGCGCCACAACACTCAATACCCGATCCTTTTAACCCTTGCCGGATTGATCGTTTATTTGATCATGATGTATATTATTTTAGAACTTTTAAAAAAGCGCTCGTTGCTTAAAATAAAAACCGAAGCCCTCAAGCTTGAAAAAGAGCTCGCGCAAGAGTATCTGGATATCGTGGATGTTATGGTATTAGTACTTGATACCGATAACACAATCAGAGTCATTAACCGCAGGGGATCTGAGATTATAGGATACACTCCCCAAGAGGCGATCGGTAAAAAATTTGTGGATCTATTTATCCCGGAGCGGATGCGTCAGCAGTTAGCTGAAATAGCAAAAAATGTGGTTGAATATGACGGATATAAGTATTATGAAAATCCGATTATTACTAAATCGGGTGATGAGAGGCTTATCGCATGGCGTAATACATTATTGCGAAATGAAGACGGAAGTGTGATTGGGATTTTGAGTTCAGGAGAGGATATTACTGATATACGGCGCACTCAAGAGCTACTCCAAGAGAGTGAAGCATTTTATCGTACGGTATTCGGATCGATTGAGGAGGCAATTATTATTTTAAATGACAACCGTATCGTTGATTGCAATGATGTGGCACTCAAATTGTTTGATACATCGAAAGAATTATTTGTCGGTCACTCGATCTTTGATGCGGCACATGAAATAGAGTGTCAAAACCATCCGCTCCAACACTATTTAGAAACGGCCTATAGAGGTGAATTTACAACGACACTGTGTACTTTGCGTCTTCACACCAGCCCGAACATCGTCAAAATCGTTGAATTTTCTTTTTCTCGGTTCGGCTCATCAGAGGAGAATAAACTGGT
>Ga0209262_10000187_pt1 | contig 35516 bp, 31 predicted proteins | sample Lowcelwee11metaG_FD_187171 | JGI IMG/M metagenome (GOLD analysis project Ga0209262, IMG submission 187171) | Freshwater pond sediment microbial communities from the University of Edinburgh, under environmental carbon perturbations - Low... | ecosystem: Environmental > Aquatic > Freshwater >... | reverse complement strand
GCTGGCGAGGATAACACCCGATGTTCCGCTAACAGCGCGAGCAAGTACGCTGTCAACGATTTTGAAACTCTCTTTGATTCCGAGTTTCGGATCGATGATTGAAAGGAGTTTGTCGTTCGGGATAACGACGATACAGTCTGATTCGTTTTTAAGCTCAGTCAATCCGTCTTCGGCAAGTTTGAGACGCTTTTTGCCTTCAAAAGAGAAAGGTTTGGTAACAACCGCGATTGTCAATGCCCCGATGTCTTTAGCGCATTTAGCGATGATAGGAGCAGCACCCGTGCCGGTTCCTCCGCCAAGACCTGCAGCTACGAAAACAATATCGGCACCCTCTAGGGCACGTGTTAAATCTTCATAACTTTCAATAGCAGATTCTTTACCCACTTCAGGTTTCATACCCGCACCCAAACCTTTGGTGAGTTTTGCACCCAATTGGATTTTGGTTGCAGCTGAACCTTGTTCCAATACTTGCGCGTCAGTATTTGCGATGATGAGTTCGATTCCCGGGATTTGCTCTTTGAGCATATAGCCGATCATATTACCGCCGCCGCCGCCGACACCGACTGCTACGATACGTGCTCCGGTGAGAGTTGTTGATTCTTCAATTGAAAATGGTTCCATGCTTGCTCCTTGACGTGATTAAAATAGTTGAGTTGCCCAATTCCAAAACTTGGAAAGTGGATTTGGTTGATCGTTTTGAACTGACTTGTTTGACCCGATATTGACCATTTTCGCCGTTTCCGCAATTTTCTCTTCCTTGACCGGAGGCGTAGGTGCCGCAGGTGTTGGAATAGAAGCGGTTGGTGAAATAGGGTCGAATTTCGGTGATTCTTCAGGCAGTGTCCCTGCATGCGTGGCAGAATCTTCACTGGCATGGCGCATACGTCGATTGACATCGATCTCATAAGGGGTATAGCCATCGGCAAGATATTTAATTAATCCGACAGCTCCTGAATAGGAAGGGTCTCGAAGGGTATCAAAAAGACCGCCGACATCGGTAGGTTTTGCAAGTCGTACCGGCATATTGTCTAAGATGGCAACAGCGAGTTCACGCAATCCTTCGATTTTTGTAAATCCTCCGGTGAGGACAACACCGGCTCCCATATGCTCTTTAAGTCCGCTTTTCTCAATCGACTGGGCGATGATCATTAATGTCTCTTCTACACGAGCATATATAACGTTGTGAACGACTTCTAGAGATACTTCATGGGTTGATGTCTCATCACCGATCACCGGAAGTTCAATGAGATCGTTACTAGGAGCATACAATGAACCGTAGTTGATTTTGACATTATCCGCAGTGTGCAGAGGTGTGTGCAATGCCATAGAGAGGTCATTGGTAATGTGGTTTGAACCGACACCTAAAAAGTCGTTATAACGGATCGCATGACCGGAATGGATAACGATATTGCTCGTATTTCCACCCATATCGACCACAGCCGCACCGAGCTCTTTTTCATCCGAATTGAGAACGGCGATGGCGGAAGCGTAACCGCTGAGTACGACACTTTCAACATCGACACCCGCCGCTTTGACTGCTTTGCGAAGATTATTGAGATTACTTTTTTGGGTAGTGATAATATGGGTTTCAACTTCCAAACGGGCAGCATTCATCCCTAGAGGGTCTTCGATAAAGTCCTGATCATCTACTTTAAAGTTATACGGGAGAGCATGCAATACTTCAAACTCATTAGGAATATTGGCGTTATATAAAGAGGTGTGCATAACACGCTGAATTTCGTTGAGGGTAATCTCTTTATTCGGGATATTAACGATACCGCTGGAATTTAAACTTTTAGTGTATGCGCCCGAAATGGTGACGATAGCACTTCGAAGTTCCGTTCCTGCAACCCGCTTGGCGTCATTGAGCGCACTTTTGATCGATTTGGATGCAAGCTCAATGTTGGTGATGCTCCCTTTGCGAAGCCCTTGTGCTTTTGCGATACCGGCTCCGATGATTTGTGCGTTATTGTCATCATCGATTTCCGCGATGAGCGCACAAACTTTTGTTGAGCCGATATCAATGGCTAAAACGGTTCGTTTCAAATCAAATCCCCTCTACATAGATTTCAACTGGGTACTTGCTCTCAAGTGTTTTGATCAACCCTTGATCTAACAAACTCCCTTTGAGCTTGAGTACGGCATTGGCATCCGCTAATGTTTTATCTTGAAGCAACTTTTGTTCCAAAACGTTATACAAAATAACATTTCCGCTCTCTAAAGTGATAAAACCTTGTTTTTGTTTGGAGGCAAACAGTTTGTTTAGAAATTCTGACCCTTCCGGTGTGCTTAACCCGGCTATTTTAGCACTGTCATTTCGTGTCAAGAAATCACTGACAGAGCCGCTGAATGTTTTGTAGCTGTTTTGTGCTAACTCTTGAAGTTTGGCTTTTTTGGCTTCATTCATATACAGTGCGCTAACGTCTGTTTTGGCTTCTTCGTACGTTTTGGTTCTCTCAGGATCCACTTTGTCAAGCTTTACAATAATATAGTCACTCCCCACTTTACGCGGTTTAAGGAATGGTTTTTGTGTCGAAAGTCCCATAATCTCTTTGGTGAGTTCAGGATCAAAAGTAGAGGTCTCAGCACTCAAGGTTACTTTTTGAGGAGCTATTCCCGCTTTTAGGGCACCTTTTTTAAAGTCGATATAAAGTCGAAGGGCCTCTTTTTCGGTTGCTTTATCATTAAGGGCGGCAATGATGAGACTTTGCGCTTCGCTAAGAGTTAGGATCTTGCCGGAAGCATCTTTGAGCATTTGTCGGTTTATATCGTAATAGTCACTAATCTCTTTGGCTGAAGGCTTTGCTGTGATCGGCGCTTGTGTGATATAACTGATTTCAAAGCTCGGAGACGTTTTAAACTCATTGGAATGCTTTTCCCAAAGTGCTTTGAGTTCTCCTTCGGTAGGAGTAAGGGTAATCATATTCGGTGTGAGGATTTTGTAGCTGATTTTATCCGAAATACCCAGAGCATTTCCGAGAGCTTTTTCTTCGATTGCTTTATTCCCTGAGGATAATAGATAAAGAGTTTTTTGTATCAAGAGCTCTTTTTTCATCGACTCTTCGTATTCTTTGATGGTTAAATTATTTTGCTTTAACGCTTCGGCATAAATCGTTTTATCGAATGTCCCCTCTTTTGCAAAGACAGGTTGAGATTTAATCACATTCCAAAGTTCCTCATCGGTAACCGTCAACCCGTAGCTTTGTGCCAGATTAAGTACCAATGCTTGATTTACCAGTTGGCGAAGTGCTTGGCGTTGAAGCCCGAATTGTTGAGCTTGTTTCTCGTCAAATTTTCCTTGGAAAAGCTGATTGTATTGGTTAAAAAGATTGGAGTAGCTTTTTTGGAGTTCTCCGGAAGTGATAGAGATATCTCCTACTTTGGCAACCGCGCCGGCTTTGTCTCCGTAGCTGTATTGTCCCCATCCGACGAATCCCGCACCGATAAAAGCGATGGTAGAGATCCAAATCGTAACAACCAAGTATTTCCGATGGCGTTGCATCCAAGTAATCATATTAAACGATCCTGTTGTAAAATTCAGATATTCTATTCACATTAGCATTAAACTTCGATGAAAATAGGTCACGACTAACAGATGTTATCATAAAATAATCAACTTTAGAGGCTTTCAATGAACAATTTAGAGATATCGGTCAGAGATTTAAACGTTTTGTGGCATCCGTGCACCCAGATGAAAGATCATGAGACTATTCCTCTCGTCCCGATTGCAAAAGGGGATGGGGTCTATTTAGAAGATTTTGAGGGAAATCGGACGATTGATGCAATCAGCAGTTGGTGGGTCAATCTTTTCGGACATTGCAACCCGTACATCAACGGAAAAGTCAAAGAGCAGCTGGATAAACTCGAACATGTCATTTTGGCGGGATTTACCCATGAGGGGATTGTACGATTATCTGAGAGATTGGTTCAACTCTCTCCGAAAGGACTAACACGATGTTTTTATGCCGATAACGGTTCCAGTGCGATTGAAGTGGCATTAAAAATGTCGTATCACTCCCATAAAAATAAGGGAGAGGAGAGAGGCTTATTCGTCTCCCTAAGCGAGAGTTATCACGGCGAGACATTAGGGGCGCTTTCCATCGGAGATGTCGCACTTTACAAGGAAACCTATGAGCCGCTGTTGATCCGCTCCATTCAAACACCTTCCCCGGAAAATCAGAGTATCGATGCGGCATTGGAAGCGGCCGAAAAGTTTGAGGGATTGCTCAAAGAACGAGGCAATGAAATAGCGGCATTGATCGTTGAGCCGTTAGTGCAAGGGGCGGGGGGGATGAAGATGTATCATCCGCTCTTTTTGAGTGAAGCAAAACGGTTGTGTGAACGCTATGGCATCCATTTTATCGCCGATGAAATTTTGGTCGGGTTTGGACGGACTGGGAGCATGTTTGCATGTGAACAAGCAGATATAACGCCCGATTTTTTAGTCCTCTCAAAAGGGCTTACAGGGGGATATTTGCCTCTGTCGGTTGTACTAACAACGGAAGAGATATACGGATCATTTTACTGCGATTATAACCCCTCACGCTCCTTCTTGCACTCACACAGTTATACGGGAAATGCACTCGCATGTGCGGCGGCCAATGCCACCCTTGATATTTTTGAATCGGAGAATGTTATTGAAAATAACCGTAGGACGATTGCTCTCATTGGGGAAGAATTAAAACGCTTTGAGGGGTTGGCGAGAGTGAAAGAGGTGCGCCAATGCGGGATGATTGCGGCGATAGAGCTGGAGGGATTTGACCCACGTGAGCGGATAGGATTGAAAATTCATCAGCACTGCATGAGAGATGGGGTATTGATACGACCGTTAGGGAGCGTCATCTATGTGATGACACCGTATGTCATCACACCGGAGGAGTTGAAGAGGGTGTTTAGTGCAATTGAACGAGCAATAAAATCAATCGATATCTAAGCGTGCTTGGGAGTGATCGAGCATCAGTATACGGCAGCTACGCTCTAGAATTGAGAGCTGTCGTACCATCGCGTGAATATCACGGCTAAAAGCATAAACTCCATATCCTCGGATTACCATGATCGCCGTATTATTCTGTTGAAAATACTGGGGAATTTCACTCACCGCCCGCTCATACCAATCGTCAAATTTTTTGGGATCATAGATAGCAATTTTTCCGAATTCTTTAAAGCCGAAGTAATCTTTGGGGATGATGATGGAGTGGTTGAGTGAAAATGCCGTTGTAAAGGGTGGCATCGTAAAGGTGATGTATTTAGCATCAGAGATTTGGCGATAAATACCATGGTGGATAGAAGCATCGATACTGGCATCTTTCCATCGGTAATCTTTGTTATAAAACAGATCAATCAAACTCTCTTCACTGAGGGAGTCAAAAATAGCATTTTTGGTGTTGATCGTAAAAAGATTGGTATCGAGTTTTGCAGAGAGAGAGCCGTGATAGATGCCGAAAAAATCTTTTCGAAACATTGAGAGGGCAAAAGTGGCGAGTTGACGCTTAACGTATTGTTTATCCATAAAGGGATTTTATCATATTTTAAACAATATGTTAGTGAGGGTAGGCTATTATAAGGGGACTAAAATGCAAAGGCAGTTGCGTGCAAGAAACTCCTCATATCCCCGTCCTTTACCGAGAGGTGGTCGAAGCATTCTCCCCATGCAAAGAGGGAATTGTTATTGATTGTACCTTGGGATACGGAGGGCACACTTCGCTGCTGCTTGAAAATAACCCTTCGTTATTACTCATTGGAATCGATCAAGACCCCACCGCTATCGCTTTTTCATCCAAACGTCTGGAGCCTTTTGGGAACCGTGCCGAGATCAGGCGCGGACGTTTTTCCGAAGTGGCTCGTGATGCGATTACCGAAAAAGGGGAGAAGATTTGCGGTATTTTGGCCGATATAGGTGTGTCTTCCTTACAGCTGGATCAGCGTGAAAGAGGGTTTTCGTATGAGAGTGATACTCTTGATATGCGGATGAACCCCGATGCACCTCTGAGTGCGCGTGAGGTGGTCAATGAGTACTCGCAAAATGCGTTGGAAACAATCTTGTGCGAATATGGGGAAGTAACGAATGCCCGTAAAGTGGCGGAAACAATCGTACAGCGTCGTCCTTTCGCTTCGGCAAAAGAGCTCTCCAACGCGATTTTTCATCTGATGCCAAAGGGCAAAAAGATACATCCCTCGACCCTTGTGATGCAGGCGGTACGGATCGAAGTAAACGATGAACTTGGCGAATTGACACGGTTGCTCGATGCGATTGAAACATCGACGATCAAGACACTTCGTGTCGCGATTATTACGTTTCACTCGCTCGAAGATCGGATTGTAAAAAATCGTTTTACGAAGTGGGGAAAAAACTGTATCTGCCCAGATGATGCGATGCGCTGTACCTGTGGCAATAACAATGCTATCGGCAAGGTGATTACCAAAAAACCGCTGATTGCCCAAGACGACGAACTTCGTGCTAATTCACGGAGCCGAAGTGCAAAATTACGAATTTTTGAAATACGAAGAGATTGAATCTGATGAGCGATAAACTCGATATCTTAGAAGAGACCCAGCACATAATAAGTCCCGATGATTCGATGGGGCCGCTTTTTTTGCGAAACGTATTTGTGGGGATTTTTTTAGTACTTGTAATCGTTTTTCCGAAGATATTTATCAATACTCAAATCTATTTTAAGAGTCGTGAAATCTCTACCCTTAGTCATGAGCATGATGCCCTTCTAGAAGAGAACCGCCTTATAAAAGCAAAAGTCGAATCTATGAAATACAAAAGCCAGGTATTGGATACCCTTTTTTAGTACCTTATTGTTAATCAATCTTCTCCGGTCCCTTTTTTACACATCTAAGAATTGTGGTGGTATAATCTCCAACTTAAATTGATCCTATGCAGAGTCAAGGTATAATTTGGTTTTTAGAGTATTAAAACCATACGGTCCAAAATTTTTAGAAATGAGTTTATATGAGCCGTCTTGTCATATTTTTACTCGTTGGGATTACCCTTTTGGAGTCGGCTGCGTGGAGAGAATCGAAAACTTTTCACCTCAAAAAAGACGAGTTGGTTAAAGTTCTCGTAAAGAGTGAAGGACAAGAGCGTCTATTGAATTTTCGATGGACCCTTTATGCCGATAAAGCTTTGGTCGTACATGAAAGTTTTGATCGCTTTGTCGGGCAGCATGTCCTGTACGTAGGGAATGTCAATCAAAGCTTTCGGAAAGTTCTCTTGAGTGCAAAACGGACCCAGAAAGATGTTCCTTATATCATTGTCGTTTTTAAAAAATTCGATGAAGGGAACAATACGGCGCAAATGGATCTATTATTAATAGATAAAGAGAATCGGATCGTGTTGGATTATTTAACAAAGAAGTGATGAATAGGTATGTTTAAAACTGTAGAAACTCTTATTGCTAAACTGATTGATGAGGTTGATTATCCTCATGCTACAGAACTTTTTAAAACTCTCTCAGGGGGAAAGCGGCTGCGTGCGAGGCTTATTTTAACCATCGCTCCCGATGCTCCCGATGCAGCCTTGCTTGGTGCAATTGTGGAACTCATTCATGCGGCAAGTCTGCTTCATGATGATGTTATCGATGAAGCACAGCTCCGTCGTGGTGTCCCATCTGTTAATGCCACACATGGATCAAAAACGGCGATTATGCTCGGCGATATTCTCTACTCAAAAGCATTTAGTGAATTAACGGCATTTGACCCTGCTATTTCCCGAGCGGTTGCCGAATCGGTTACCCGTCTTTCGGTTGGAGAGATGATGGATGTTGCGATGGCGGATAGTTTTAATACCGACCGTAACCTCTATCTCAAAATGCTTTACCTTAAAACGGCCACCTTGATCGAAGCGTGTGCCTACAGTGCGGCAAAGTTGGCGGGAAAAGATGCTAAGGCCCATGCTACGTACGGGAAAAGTTTGGGATTGGCATTTCAAATCGTGGATGATATTCTTGATATTACCGCGGATGAAGCGACACTGGGGAAACCATCACTGAATGATTTTTCTGAAGGCAAAGTGACATTGCCATACATCGATTTGTATGAGCGGTTGGATGAGGCGGGAAAAGAGCGTCTTGTTCATAATCATGCCAAAGTGTTGAATGAAGAGGAAAAAGAGTGGATACGCTCTAAAATGGATGAATTTAAGATCATCGAACACTCGTACGATCATGCCAGAGCCCTTTGTGATGAAGCGATTAGTGCAATCGGTGAAGATATGGCTTTGCGTGCCATTATTGAAACTGTGATTCAGAGAAGCCATTAATGCATTATTTGATTGTTAGTTTTTCACATAAAAACTCGACGATAGCGATACGAGAAAAACTTGCTTTTGTGGATGAAACTGCACAGTTGCGTGCTTTGGAAATACTGAATTCTTCCCCTTATATTAGCGAATCGATGGTGTTGTCAACTTGTAACCGTGTTGAGATCGTGTGCAGCTGCAATGATACAGAATTGGCGATAGAGGCAGTTTTTTCTCTGTTGGCAAATCATTCAGGACTTACGATCCACGATCTCCATGAACGTGCCGATATTTTTGATGATGAAGGGGGTATTCACCACCTTTTCAGTGTGGCGAGTTCACTTGATTCGATGGTTGTCGGAGAGACGCAGATTGCGGGTCAGCTCAAAGATGCCTACAAACTTTCTCAAGAAAACGGATACTTAGCTCAAAAGATTGGCCGTGCGATGAGTTATGCCTTCAAGTGTGCCGCCGAAGTACGAAATGCAACCAATATCTCCTCCAAACCAGTCTCTGTTGCCAGTGTTGCCGTAGCAAAAGTGAAAGAGTCGGTCGGGGATGTAAGAGGTAAAAAAGCATTGGTGATCGGTTCAGGTGAGATGTCGGTGATAACTTGTAAACATCTCACCGCACAAGGGGTGGATGTTACGATTATGAACCGTACCTTTGAGAAAGCCGAAGCGATAGCACGTGAATGCAATGCCCGTGTCCGTTCTTTTGACGAGATTGGTTATGCGATTAATGAAAATGAGTTGCTTTTTACCGCAACGGGGTCTATTACACCGATAATTACAGATGATTTGATTAAACCGACATCATTTGATCGCTACTGGTTTGATATGGCGGTTCCGCGAGATATCGAGTGTGATGCAGCGCTTTGGTCGATACGCCTTTTTTATGTCGATGATCTCAAAGAGATTGTTTCCGAAAATATTGCTCTTCGTGAAGATGAAGCGAAACTTTCCTATGTAATCATACGCCGCCACGTTACCCTCTTTTTCGAATGGCTGAAAATTTTATCGGTGGAACCATTAATCAAAAATATGTATCTCAGAGCCTCTGATGCCGCATTTCAAGAATCGACCCGCGTACTCGAAAACGGTTATATACCCAAAGAGTATGAGAAAGCCGTACATAAAGCAACTATGCAGGCATTAAAACGGTTTTTACACCCGTTTGCCGAACGGATGCGGGACGGTTCCGATCCAATGCGTGTTGAAGCACTGATCGAATCGATGAGTTTTTTAATGAATCGGGAAGAGGGGGATGATCTCTCCCAAAATTCATGTACCTATTACCCTAAAGGAAAATAATGCGTTTTAGCAAGGCCTATATCCCCACAACCAAAGAAGCACCGAAAGATGCACAGCTCCCAAGCCATATCTTTCTCTCACGTGCAGGATTTGTCACGCAGGTAGCGGCAGGACTGTATAATTTTTTACCGATGGGAAAACGGGTTCTTCGTAAAATTGAAAATATTATCAACGAAGAGATGGCTGCATGTGACGCTCAAGAAGTCGATCTCAGTTTTGTTACCCCTGCAGAGCTATGGGAAGAGAGCGGACGGATAGAGAAATTTGGTAAAGAGCTTCTCCGTTTTCGCGATCGAAAAGAGAACCTTTTTGTCCTCGGACCTACCCATGAAGAGATGATGGTGAATATCGTCCGTAACCGAGTCAATAGTTACAAACAGCTACCGATGAATCTTTACCAGATCAAAACGAAATTTCGTGATGAAGCGCGTCCGAGATTCGGTCTTATGCGCGGGCGTGAGTTTGTGATGAAAGACGGTTACAGCTTTCACTCTTCTACAGAAGACTTGGACCGCGAGTTTGATGCGATGGAAGCGGCATACAAACGTATTTTGGAGCGTTTGGGTCTTAATTTCCGTATTGTTGAAGCCGACAGCGGTGCGATTGGCGGCACGGGGTCAAAAGAGCTGATGGTACTTGCCGGAAGCGGTGAAGATACCCTCGCTGTGTGTGACAGCTGTGAGTATGGAGCTAATGTCGAAGCGGCACGCCGTGCACCTCGTAGTGTTGTCCCTGAAGCTCCAAGTGCCGATTTTGCCCGTTTTAAAACGCCAAATATCAAATCGATTGAAGATTTAAGCAATTTCTTCCATGTCGATCCGTACTATACCCTCAAAGCCGTCGTTCAGCGTGCCGTCTATATCGAAGGAAGTGAACTTGTTTGTTTTTTCATTCGCGGATGCGATGAACTTCAAGAGGTAAAAGCGCGAAACAGTGTCGGAGCCATTGATTTGGTCGATGCAACTGAAGCGGAACTCACGGAGATTGGTTTGGTTCCGGGATTTATCGGGCCGCTCGATCAAGATAAAATCCGTATCGTTATGGACAACGATACACGCGGAGCAACGACCATGATCTGCGGTGCAAATGAAGTCGATTACCATTTTGTCGGAGTTGATCTCAGTGTCATGAATGAAGCTCATTTTGCCGATATTGTGAGTGTTCAAGAGGGGGACGGGTGCCCTCACTGCGGCGGTAAAATCCTCCATACTAAAGGGATCGAAGTAGGGCATATCTTCAAACTGGGAACCGTCTATTCCGCACCGCTTAAAGCGGAGTTTTTGGATGAAAACGGCCGTTCACAGCCTTTTATTATGGGAACCTACGGGATGGGTGTCAGCCGTCTTGTCGCTGCCGTCATTGAACAGCATCATGATGAAAAAGGGTGTATTTGGACCCACGCAACGGCTCCGTATCTGGTCAATGTGATGGTCTCTAATATCAAAGAAGAGAGTCATATGGCGTACGCCGAAGAGCTTTACGTATCTTTGCAGTCTCGCGGCATTGAGGTCATGCTAGATGATCGTAAAGAGCGGTTCGGATTTAAAATGTCCGATGCGGAACTGATCGGTTTTCCGTTTACGGTTATTGTCGGTAAAGAGTTGGAGAATGGGTTGGTTCAAATTATGGTACGTTCTACCCGAGAGATAATTACCGTTAACGCGGCAGATGTTCTGAGTAAAATTGAGGAATTACGACAGTGATCTATTTTCTGATTTACCTTTTTGCAGAAGTCTTTATTACCATTGAGATTGCTACGCAGATTGGTGGATTGGCCACCTTTTTCGAGATTGTATTCACTGCCTTTTTAGGAGTTTTCATCCTAATGAATTTTCGTCATACATTGAGTGAAAATCTTGATGCTCTCCGTACACGTCAAATCGATATGCAGGGATTTTCAAATCGGAATATTATGGGGCTATTGGGGGCAATCCTCCTGATTCTTCCAGGATTTTTATGTGATTTTATCGGTATTTTAATGCAACTTTCCCTTTTAGGAACATTGATCATTAACCGTTTTACGCGAAAATATCCACCACACAACACTACTCAAACCACACGAAAGGATGATTATGTCATTGATGCCGAAATTATCGACGATACTCGCTCTCTCCGCTAGCCTTATGGCAGCAACTGATGCCGAAGTTATTTCGTTTTTAAAAAAAGGGATAGGGGGAAACCCGAATATCACTAATGTACAAATTGAGGTAAACGGAAAGAAAAATCTTCCGGCAATGAGTGGATGGCAAGCCTATTTTATGAGTATTGAAGCCGATGTCAAACAAGGCTCAGATACCCGTCATATCAATCAGAACGGAACCTATTTTGTTAATGGAAACGTGATTGCTCCTGAGTTGATAAACGTCAAAACGGGGGAACGCTATAATGATACCGTCTCACCTGATTTCAGTAGTAGTTTTTACACGAAATCCAATCGTATTAGCGGCGAAGCTAATGCAACTCATAAAGTGGCTATTTTTTCCGATCCGCTTTGTCCGTTTTGTCGCCGTTATGTTCCCGAAGCAATTGCACATATGGCAAAATATCCTAAAGTATTTGCCCTTTATTACTACCATTTTCCACTTTCAGGTCTCCATCCAGCAGCGGTAACGTTGACGAAAGCTGCGATTGCTGCTGAGCAAGAGGGGATTGAGAATACGGTTTTACGTCTTTATAAAGTGGATGTCAATGCCAGTGAAAAAGACGATCAAAAAATTCTCAATGCATTTAACAAAACATTTGGCACAAAAATTGATCTGAATGATATTCGACGTCCATCTGTTATCAATCAGTTTGAGTTTGACCAAAAAGTGGCACAGTCAATGATGGTAGTCGGAACACCAACCGTTTTTTTTAACGGACAAAAAGATGCTTCAAAAAATAAATATAAAGAGATTAAGGTTAAGTAATTTATGAAAAAACTCACCATTGCAACACGCGGAAGCAAATTAGCCCTTTGGCAATCAAACCATATTAAATCGGTGATCGAATCACGCTTTAGCGACATCGAAGTGGAACTTAAAATAATTATCACCTCCGGAGATAAGATTTTGGATGTCCCTTTGGCAAAAATCGGGGGGAAAGGGTTGTTTCTTAAGGAGATCGAAGAATCTATGCTTCGCGGTGAGGCACAGATGGCGGTACATTCACTTAAAGATGTTCCTACCGTGATGCCGGAGGGGTTATTGCTATCAGCAATTACGATCCGCGAAGATGTCCGTGATGCGATGCTAAGTGAAAAATATCCTGATATCAACTCTCTTCCTCAAGGGGCGGTAGTGGGCACCTCTTCACTTCGCCGTCGCATGCAGCTAGTAAAACAGCGTCCCGACTTGGTGATTAAAGATTTACGAGGGAATGTCGATACCCGCATCCGTAAGCTTAAAGAGGGTGAGTTTGATGCGATTATCCTTGCTGCTGCAGGGATTAACCGTTTAGGCTTTCGCGATTTAGTAGAGTATTTTTACCCGATTTCGCTTGATGAGATGCTTCCGGCTATGGGGCAGGGGGCACTTGGTATCGAGACGGTCAACGAGCCGTGGGTATTAGAGATTGCATCATTCCTCGAAGATGAAAACAGCCGTCTCGAGACCACGATTGAACGCGGGTTTGTCGATACGTTGCACGGGGGGTGTCAGGTTCCTATCGGTGTCAGTGCACGGGTTCAAGAAAACGGGGATGTGATTGTCCGCTCATTGCTTGGTATGCCTGATGGCTCTGAAGTGATGGGAGATGAGATTACTGTCTCTAAAAATCAAACGCAGCGTGTCGGTGAAGCAATGGCGGAGCGTTTGATCGCACAAGGTGCGATGGATTTATTGCAGCGTGCTGAAGCTATGGCAAATAAAGGTTAATCTGTGACGTTGGAAAAAACCATTGATCTGCTCCGAAGTAAAGGGGAACTGCGTCTTGTAGAGACCCCTTTAGATATTAAGCTCGAGATTCCCCATTTAGCGTATGCTGAAGTTAAAAAACCAGACGGGGGGAAAGCACTTCTTTTTACCCATCCGATAGATAAAAGTACCGGCAAAAAATTTGATACCCCTGTTGTCATGAATCTGTTTGGCTCATACCGTCGTACCGAGCTTCTTTTCGGGCGTGAAGTGGAAGGGGTGGCGAGTGAAATCGAAAAACTTCTCCATATGAAACCCCCGCAGGGATTCAAAGAAAAAATCGGCATGCTCGGCGATCTTTTTTCGATGAAAGATATTTTCCCTAAAAAGCTCAAAACACGCGGAAGCTGCCAAGAGAACGTCCAACAAGGTGATGATGTTAATCTGTATGACCTTCCGATTCTTACAACGTGGGAAGAAGACGGCGGTCCATTTATTACAATGGGGCAAGTTTATACCCAAAGCCTCGACGGTGCTTTGGTCAATCTGGGGATGTACCGACTGCAAGTGTATGATAAAAATCACCTTGGCATGCATTGGCAGATTCATAAAGATTCGTCTCACTTTTTTGATCAGTATCAACGTGCCGGTAAAAAAATGCCGGTATCGATCGCGATTGGCGGAGATCCTCTTTATACGTGGTGTGCAACAGCTCCATTGCCATACGGTGTTAATGAGTTGCTCCTGTATGGACTTATCAAAAAAGAGTCGCCGAAACTGGTTGAGTCGCTTACTACACCGCTTTTTATTCCTGAAGATGTCGATTTCGTCATCGAGGGGTGGGTGGATACCGAGAAGCTTCGGATAGAGGGTCCATTCGGTGATCATACCGGTTATTACACCTTGGAAGAGCATTATCCTGAGTTGGAAGTGAGTGCGATAACGAGCCGTAAAAATCCCTATTATTTGGCAACGGTAGTGGGTAAACCGCCGTTGGAAGACAAATATATGGGATGGGCGACTGAACGGGTGTTCTTACCGTTGTTGAAAACGAATGCGGCCGATTTGATCGATTATCATATGCCGGAGAACGGCGTATTTCATAATCTCATTTTGGCAAAAATGAAACCGCTTTATAAAGGGCATGCAAAGCAGTTTATGCATATCTTTTGGGGCTCAGGACAAATGAGCTTTGTTAAACATGCCCTTTTCTTCGGTGAAGATGCGCCAAAGCTTACCAATTATGAAGCGCTTGTGACCTATGCCTTGAACCGATTTATCCCTAAATGCCTCTTTGTTTCTGAGGGGATTACCGATGCACTGGATCACTCTAGTCCCGAATCGCTTGTCGGCGGAAAGCTCGGTATCGATTTTACCGCATCGTATTCTCCTACAGCCCCTGAGTCTATTGATAGCTCTGTGTTGTTAGAAAAAGTACGTCATCTTATTCCTGAAGTCACCGGATTGACTCAGTATATGCGCCATACTGCTAACCCGATTACCGTGATAAGTGTTGATAAAAAACGTTCGCTAAAAACCTTTTTCAATGCGTTGGATAGCTTAAAAATGTATTTACGGATTGTGATTTTTGTGGATGAAGCAAAAAATGATATTCATAACCCCTATATGCTTCTTTGGCGTGTCAGTAACAATATAGATGCATCTCGTGATTTGTATCTATCAGAGCCTCTTGTAGCTCTTGATGGCACAATGAAAACTGCTATAGATGGATTTGAGCGTGAATGGCCGGGTGATGTTGAATGTACACCATCAGTTGTAGAACATCTTAAAGCTCTCAATCTTTGGGATTTAGATCCAAAATTAGAGAAAAAGTATCAACTTTGAGACGTTATTTTCCCTTTTTTAGGGAAAATACCTTAAGCAATTTATTAGAATTACTAATGTAATATTAATGTAATAGATATACTATATATAGAGGAAAATTAATTCCGATGCGCACCTTTTATGCTACAGTAGCAATCACACTCTTAGCCGGTTCAACCCTTCTTAACGCAGCCACATACAAAGGTCAGAAAATTTATATGGACTCTTGTAAAGAGTGTCATGGGGGCGGTCAACAATTAGCCGCATCAAAAAAACAGCGTGTGTGGGAAAAATTGATGGATAATAAAGGGGAGAAACTCGCCGATATTCATCTATCTTCAAGAAAAGCACAAGCGTCATGGGATTATTTCAAAGATCGCAGTTTTATGAAAGGGGCTAAACATCTGGAAGATTTTCTAGTTGAATATGCATCCGATAGCGGCAATGTCCCCGCTTGTAACTAAATAAACTCTTCATCCTTTAGGGGATGATTTTCTTCTAAACCAAACTTCGCTAAAATACCCCACTTTTACACACTTCGGAGATACCATGGAAAAGATGTGGTCAGGACGTTTCACGCAAGATGCGTCAACCCTTTTGGAAAAATTTAATGCCTCGATCATGTTTGATCAAAAACTTTACCGTGAAGATATCGAAGGTTCCATTGCCCATGCCAAAATGTTGGCTCATCAAGGGATTTTAACCGATGAAGAGTCTACTCTTATCGAAAAAGGGATGGCACAGGTTCTGAGCGAAATCGAATCGGGTGTATTTGAATGGAAAATTGGCGATGAAGACCTTCATATGGCGATTGAAAAACGTCTTACGGCGATCATCGGTGAAGCAGGGAAAAAACTCCATACAGCGCGTAGCCGTAACGATCAGGTTGCCCTTGATTTCCGCCGCTTTGTTCTTCGTAAAAACCGTGAGATTGTCGAACAGATCAAAGCACTTATGAGTGTTGTTATCGACATTGCCAGAGACCATACGACGACATTGCTTCCGGGTATGACCCATCTGCAACATGCGCAGCCTATCAATTTCGCATTTCATTTGCTGGCATATGCTTCGATGTTTAAACGAGATATTGAACGCTTTGAGAGCTCTGCAATGCGTAATAATATCTCTCCGATCGGATGTGCCGCACTTGCCGGAACACCGCATAATATCAACCGCGAAATGACGGCAAAAGAGCTTGGATTTGATTCGGTGAGTATCAACTGTCTCGACACGGTGAGCGATCGTGATTTTGCTTTGGAAATTTTGTTTAATATTTCGACGCTCATGATGCATATCTCCCGTTTGGCTGAAGAGATTATTATGTGGTCGAGTTACGAGTTTCGATTCGTTGAACTCTCCGATCAGTATTCGACGGGTAGTTCGATTATGCCGCAAAAGAAGAATCCTGATGTTCCTGAGTTGCTTCGAGGAAAAACGGGGCGTGTATTCGGTAATCTGATGGGACTTTTGACCGTGATGAAAGGGTTGCCGCTAGCCTATAACAAAGATACTCAAGAAGACAAAGAGGGGGTATTTGACAGTGTAGAAACTGCTGAAATTTCTCTTGAAATCTTGCGCGAAGCTCTTAAAACGATGACGATTAAACCCCAAAATATGGCTCGTGCATGCAAGCTAGGACATCTATCTGCTACCGATTTGGCAGACTATTTAGTCGAGCACTGTGACGTTCCGTTTCGTGAAGCGCACCATATCACCGGACGTGCCGTTGCCCGTGCCGAAGTGCTTGGAATCGATTTGAGCGATATCGATTATGCGGAACTTCAGGCCATTGATGAGCGGATCAAAGAAGATGTAATAGTGTATTTGGCGATTGAACACTCGATGAATGCTCGTGTCTCTCAAGGTGGAACGGCAGAAATCCGTACACTGGAACAAATCATTTATTTTGACCATTATCTTAAGGATGTACAATGAAAATTACTGTAAGCCACCAAAATGAGATGAAATTTGAGGCAAAAACCGAAAAAAGCAGTTTTATCATCGATTGCCCTCAAATCTCTCCCATCGAGTATTTTTTAAGCGGGATTATCACGTGCAGTGCAACTGATGTCGTGATGCTCCCTAAACAACAGGGGTATGAGGTTAAAAATCTTGAAGTAAGCGGTGAAGTGGTTCGTAATGAGTCTGCTCCGCGCAAGTTCAATGCCCTTCATCTCGAATATCGCTTTGATTCGAATGCGGATGATACACTCGCAGCACGCTGGGTGATGGCGAGCTTGGAGACCTATTGTTCCACGATCAATACGATCCGTGACACTACGGCGATCAGCTATACGATTATCCACAATGGCAATACGATTCGTGAAAACGAGAAAATGATCAGCGGTGGTGGAAGTGCCGTCGATTTCGGTGCATTGCAAGGGTGCAATGCGTAATGTAAGGTAAAGTAGATTGTATTTTAGAAGCGCGGTTTACTGCGCGCGGGCTTCCCGCCGAGGGCATTGTGCCCCATGCGGGTAAAACCTAGTGTTAACGTAGCTGAGCGGGGCGCTCGTGCCCTTTGGGTATTGCTCCGCCAGCGTTTTAATCAAAAGAAATCTTTAGGGTCAGCGTCGGAAAAATGGCCCCATTTGAGCTTCGCTCCGCCGAGGATATGAAAATGGAGGTGCCCCACCTCTTGACCGCCGTTTTCACCAATATTACTGATGATTCGGTAACCGCTCTCGTCAATTCCGCATGCTTTGGCGACCTCTTGCATAAACGTTGACATCCTTCCCATCACATCTCCCGGAATATCGTTAAAACTTTGATAATGTGCTTTTGGGATCGCGAGAACATGGACAGGTGCTTTGGGATTAATGTCATGAAATGCATAAAATTCTTCATTTTCAGCTACGGTGTTCGAAGGGATTTCTTTATTGACAATTTTGCAAAAAATGCACATTTTAAACCTCTTTTTTTGTGCTATTGTAGCACATTGAAGATCGCTTGAAGCTATTTATAAAAGAGATTTGACTACAATATCCCCTAAATTGAAAGCACTTTCAGAAATAGTGATAACGTATTTAAAAGCTTTCAGAAAATCATCAATGGAGACTCTATTTTGCAAGAGTGGTATGACGCAATAAAATCGGCTGACTCGATTGATAAAATCGAAGAGATTCGAATCGCCGTTTTCGGAAAAAAAGGGATAATGAACGCTGAGTTCGCCCGAATGAAAGATATTCCCGATGCTGAAAAAGGGACGTTTGCAAAAGAACTGAATATCCACAAAGAGGGATTAAACGCTTTGTTAGTGGATCGCAAACTTTTTTTAGCGATGGAACATTTGCAAGCGACAATGAAAGCGGAGGCGATTGACGTAAGTCTTTACTCCGCCACTACGGAACATGGATCACTTCACCCCGTTATGGAGACGATGGACCGAATCGTAGAGTATTTTGTTGCTATGAATTTTTCGGTTCAAACGGGTCCGATGGTGGAAGACGATTTTCACAATTTCGAAGCGTTGAATCTCCCTAAATACCATCCGGCACGCGATATGCAGGATACGTTTTATTTTAAAGATTCGATGCTGCTGCGTACCCACACCTCTCCGGTACAAATCCGCACTATGCTCTCTACCCAGCCGCCGATTCGTATGATTGCTCCGGGCGCCGTATTTCGCCGTGATTACGATATCACCCATACTCCGATGTTTCATCAGGTTGAGGGATTGGTTGTTGAAGAGGCGGGAAAAGTCTCTTTTGCCAATCTCAAATTTATCCTCGAAGATTTTCTTAAAACGATGTTCGGAGATGTCGAAGTCCGTTTCCGTCCAAGTTTCTTTCCGTTTACGGAGCCTTCAGCTGAAGTTGATATCAGCTGTATTTTCTGCGGCGGAGATGGGTGCCGAGTGTGCTCTAAAACCGGTTGGCTCGAAGTGCTCGGTTGCGGTATCGTTGATCCGAATGTTTTTAAAGCGGTCGGTTATGAGAATGTCAGCGGTTATGCGTTTGGTTTAGGGGTTGAGCGCTTTGCGATGCTGATCCACCGAATCGGTGATTTACGCTCTTTGTTTGAGGGAGATACGAGATTATTGGAGCAGTTTAGATGATCGTAACAAAAAATTGGTTAAATGAATGGATCGATCTTACGGATGTAAGCACCGATTTGTTGCTAAAAACATTAAATTCGATTGGTTTGGAAGTAGACCGTCATGACGTCATCCGTGTTGCGGATGGAGTAGTTGTCGGATACGTCGAAGCATGTGAAAAACATCCTGATGCGGATAAACTCAATGTATGTCAAGTTAATGTCGGGAAAGAAGTACGCCAGATAGTGTGCGGTGCTTCGAATGTGCGTGCAGGACTATATATCGCATTGGCCACAGTTGGTGCGGAACTTCCCGGTGGTCTTAAGATCAAAGAGGCAAAGCTGCGCGGTGTCGATTCACACGGTATGATCTGCTCAAGTACAGAGATTGGGCTCCCTTCGATAGGGGAGGGGATTATGATCCTCGATGAGAGTATCGGTGAATTGGTGATGGGTAAAAATCTGAATGAGTACGGTGTATTCAATGATGATGTAATTGAAATAGAACTGACTGCTAATCGCGGTGATTGTTTGAGTATTTACGGAATTGCACGTGATTTGCGTGCCGCCTTAGCCCGTCCGCTTCGTGAGAAAAATGTCAAAGACAACCAAGAAGGTCGTTTGGGGATTGGACGAATCTTGCAATTGCAGCATACGGAAACCTTTAGCACCGATTTATTGTTTGGTGCGGTGGAGGTTAAAGAACTCAGTGTTCCGTTGATAATTTCTCTCCGTTTGGCGATTGTCGATCAAGTATACACAGCAACCGTGGATGCACTCTTATTTTATGCAACACAAAGTACAGGGGTTATTTTACGGGCTTATCCGTTTGAAAAATTTGGGGATCTCGAAAACAAAGGGGTCATTACCCTTGAAAATGATGAAAACGGCTATGCTGCCCTCTATGGCAAAGGAAAAGTTTCTGTTATCGGTGTCTCTCAAGAGAAAGAGGCACATTTTAGTGCAAATGAGGGGTTAGCGGTTATCGAAGCGAGTTACATTGCCCCGGAAGTCATTGCTAAACAAATGGGAGAGAAAAAAATTCCTAGCTGCCCCCATTATTATCGTACGTCACGGGGAAGCGAACCCTCAATCGATATGGGAATCCGATACGCCGCAGAACTGTTTGAAAAATATTCGGCCTCGCAAGTATACGGTGGAAATATTGAGTTAACGAGTTCGTATGAGCCTCGTATCATCAGTATGGTTGAATCTGAGTTTGAATCTTTTATCGGTCTTAAAATTGATAAAACACGTATAACCCAGATTTTCAAAAATCTCGGGATGGATATTGGGAAACCTAAGGGGTCAACCTTTGCTATTTCGGTTCCTAAATTTCGCCATGATATTGTAAACAAACAAGATATTATCGAAGAGGTTGTCCGTATTGTCGGAATCGACAATATCCCTTCTAAGCCGCTTGTTTTTGCGGAAGCAAATCAAATGAGCAGTGATCTCGCAGAATACAAAAAAACACGGATGTATCGTCACCGTGCGGCGCAAAGTGGGTTTTACGAGTCTGTCCATTTCGTCTTTAATGAACGGATTCAAGTGGAAAAATTCGGATTTGTCTGTACCGAGAGTTCAAAAGAGCTTTTAAATCCGATCACAGCTACCTTTGATACTCTTCGCCCAACCCTTTTGGTAGGACTTTTGAATTCGGCATCGGCGAATGTCAAAGTGAATCAAAAGAAAATTGCTTTGTTTGAAGCAGGGATGGTTTTTGATAATGAACGCCGCGAGTCAAAACGTCTCGGATTTATCGTATCGGGTGCAATGGAGAATGAAAAGATTTCGAATGCGGGTAAACCTGCCGTTATCGATTTTGCTTCTTTTACGAAGTTGATTGCGGATGTAGCGGGATCGTTTGAACTGGTATCGCATACACCATCACACTCTTTGGCTCATCCGTACGTGTGTGCAAAAGTAATGATTGATGGGAAAGAGGCGGGTGAATTATTCCGCCTTCATCCTCAAGTAGAGGAAGAATTTGACCTTGCCCAAACGTTTATGTGTGAACTCAAAACCGATTGTCTCCCTTATGGACTGATCGAAGCGCAACCGTATTCGAAATATCAAGCCTCTTTTAGAGATTTGAGTATTTTGATCTCCAAAGCGGTGACGTATGAGAGTATTAAAGCCGTGATCGAAAAACACGCCTCTGCGCAAGTAAGACGTTTTTATCCGGTAGATCGTTATGTATCCGAAGGCTTGGGAGAACAGATGAGTCTTACCCTTCGTTTTGTTCTTCAATCGGATGAAAAAACACTCGAAGAAGAGGATATCAATGCCGCTATGGAGTGGATACTCAGCGGTCTTAGAGATGAGTTGGGAGCAGGTTTGAGATGATGTCCGCTAAGGTTTATTCTGCACAGCCATTCGAATTTAAAAGTGATGCGATTGCGCCCGATAAATCGATTTCGCACCGATGTGCGATGTTTTCTGTTTTAGCCGAAGGTGAGAGCAGAATCGAAAATTTTCTCCGTGCGGAAGATACCCTCAATACTCTTAAAATCGTCGGGCATCTAGGGGCAGAGATTACCGATGACGGGAAAATAATCACCATCCGTTCCAATGGGATACAAGAAACGTCCGAAATACTCGATTGCGGCAATTCGGGAACGGGGATGCGTCTTTTTTGCGGGCTTCTCAGTTCGGCTGAGGGGCATTTTGTCCTCACGGGAGACGAATATCTCAAACGCCGTCCGATGAAACGAGTGACGCAACCGCTACGCTCAATCGGAGCAAAATTGGATGGCCGTAATAACGGTGATCTAGCACCTCTCTCGATCCGAGGGGCATCTCTTAAAGCGTTTGATTATATCTCTCCAATTGCTTCGGCGCAGGTAAAAAGTGCAATGATGCTTGCCGCGCTCCGCTCCGATGGGGTGTGTACGTTTCGCGAACCGGAACTCAGCCGTGACCATACGGAGAGGATGTTACGCGGTATGGGTGCTCGTGTTGAGATTAATGGACTTGAGACGAAAATATGGCCGCTTGAGTGTGCGCTTAAACCTCTTGATATTCGTGTTCCCGCTGATCCTTCCAGCGCCTTTTTCTTTGCCGTAGCGGCAGCGATTATCCCCGGTTCTTCTGCAACGATCGAAGGGGTTACCCTTAACCCAACCCGTATTGAAGCGTTTAAGGTGTTGGAGCGTATGGGGGCGAAAATCACCTATACTCTCAATGATGAACGGTATGAACCGATCGGGACGATTAAAGTGGAATATTCCCCTTTAAAAGCGGTCACGGTGGAAGAGAATATCGCGTGGCTGATTGACGAACTTCCGGCACTTTCTATCGCCATGGCGTGTGCAGAGGGGAAAAGTGTTATCAAAAATGCAGAAGAATTACGTGTCAAAGAGTCTGATCGTATTAAAACGGTGGTTGATAATCTGAATCTTTGCGGGATTGAAACCGAAGAGTATCCGGATGGGTATGCTGTTAAGGGCGGAGAGTTAAAATCGGCTGTAGTAAACAGTTACGGGGATCACCGTATCGCGATGAGTTTTCTTATCGCCGGGCTCAAATGTGGTATGGAAGTGGAGGATATCGAGTGTATCAATACCTCGTTTCCAAACTTTTTTGAACTTTTGGGGTTGTGCAGCAAGGTAGAGCGATGAAAATTGAGTTGGCGGAGAGTTACGGGTTTTGTTTCGGGGTAAAGCGGGCGATTAAAATTGCCGAAGAGAACCGAAATTCCGCTACTTACGGGCCGCTTATTCATAATGCCAATGAGATAGACCGTCTTAAAAACGATTTTAATGTCGCCCTCAGTGAAAATTTGGATAGTTTTAAAGCCGGAGATACGGCGGTCATTCGTACCCACGGTATCCCTAAGCAGGAGCTCTCTACTCTGAACGAACGTCGCGTTAATGTAATAGATGCCACATGCCCGTATGTGACCAAACCGCAACAGATTTGTGAAGAGATGAACTCTCAAGGGTATGATATTGTCATATTCGGAGATGAGGCGCATCCTGAGATCAAAGGGGTTAAGAGCTACGCCAAAGATCACGTTTACGTTGTCAACAGCCCTGATGAGATTGATGCCCTACGGTTGCGTGAAAAAGTTGCAACGGTAGCTCAGACTACCCGTAAAGTGGAAGAATATCAGCAAATTATCGGAAAACTGATGGCGACGCATAAAGAGGTACGGGTTTTTAATACCATCTGCAATGCAACCTTTGATAATCAAGATGCTGTGCGAAAACTGGCGCAGCAAGCCGATGTGATGATTGTTATAGGCGGTAAAAACTCCTCTAATACCAAACAACTTCATTCGATTGCTAAAGAGTATTGTCCAGAGAGTTATCATATCGAGAGCCAAGAGGATTTAAAATCAGAGTGGTTTAGCGGCAAAAATTTTTGCGGTATCAGTGCAGGGGCTTCTACCCCCGATTGGATTATTGAAGATGTGATTACAGCTATAAAAATGATGAGTAACTGACAGAAAAAAGAGTTGATATGGCAAACGGATTAGAGTGGAGTGAAGAATACCGCTTGGGAATCAGTAAAATTGATCAGCAGCATGAACACCTTTTTGAGATAGTTGCTCAAATTGCTAATCTTGATGCACTCACTTCGACAAAAGAAGAGCTTAAGTCTATTTTAGGAGAGCTCAGTACTTATATGCGTGAACATTTTAGTGATGAAGAGATTTATATGCACCGGATCGGCTTTCCGGAATATGAGTATCATCGTAAACTTCATACAGAGATTATTGAGTTTGTAAACACTTCTGTAACGAATTCGCCGACATTGGCGATGGTTCGAACTAAATTAAAATTTATTATTAAAAAAGCATTGATCGATCATATTATTAACGAAGATATGAAATACAAACTTTACGCCGCCTCACAAAAAAATGAGCTTGAAGATGATTGTGTTTTAGAACTTTAGAACATTTAGATGAAACAATCTAATCTCAAAACAAGCATTTTTTCGCTATAATCAGCCAATTTTTAGTTACAAGGGATAGGCATGGCTTTCGATAACGAATCGTTCGAAGAAGAAAATTTTGCTGAGATGTTAGAGGCATCTTTCAAAGAGCAAGAATCTACACGCATTACAGAAGGTGAAGTAGTAGAGATCCAAGAGAGTGACAACCGCGCGTTGGTAGGCGTCGGTGAAAAACTCGAAGGGATCCTTTCACTGGATGAAATTCGTGATGCTGAGGGAAAACTTCTTTTTAACGTCGGCGATAAAATTATGGTTATGGTAATGGGTCACTACAATGAGCGCCCAAAAATTTCGTACAAAAAAGTGCTTGAGCAAGAGAAAACGCTCGCATTTATCAATGCACACAAAGAAGATTTCGAATCCATCGTGATCGAAGCATTGGTGACGAAGAAAAATAAAGGGGGATACCTTTTGGAAGCGGACGATGTCCATTTCTTCCTTCCACGCTCACTTGCTGCATTCAAAGAGACCGATCAAGTAGTCGGTAAAACGATCAAAGCACAAGTGGTAAAAGTTGACGCTGCTGAGGCTTCAATCGTTGTTTCTCGTCGCAAGCTTTTCAATGATGAGCGTAAGCGTAAGAAAGAAGTCATCGATGCGTTGATGGAAGAGGATAAAGTTATCCAAGGTACCGTCAAAAAAATTACCAGCTACGGTATGTTTGTTGATGTCGGCGGAATTGACGGGTTGGTTCATTACAATGAAATCAGCTACAAAGGGCCAGTTAATCCATCAAAACTTTACAAAGAGGGTGATGTTGTCAACGTAAAAGCGATTGCATACGATAAAGACAAACGTCATTTGTCTCTCTCCATCAAAGCGGTTCAATCCGATCCATGGCAAGAGGTTGAAGAGGCATTGGAAGAGGGTGATACTATCACTGTTACGGTTAGCAACATCGAACCGTACGGTATTTTTGTTGACCTCGGAAATGACATTGAAGGTTTCCTTCACATCTCTGAAATCACTTGGGATAAAAACATTAAACACCCTAAAGATTACCTCACAGTCGGTCAAGAGATCGATGTTGAAGTTATCGAAATCAACTCTAAAACACACAAATTGCGTGTATCGTACAAACGTCTTCAACCGAAACCTTTCGAAGAATTTACCAAAAAATTCAAAGAGGGTGATGTTGTCAAAGGTACCATCACGTCATTGACCGATTTCGGTGCATTCGTTAAAGTCGGCGGAGTAGAGGGATTGTTGCATAATCAAGATCTTTCTTGGGACAAAAACGTTAAATGTAAAGAGACCCTTACTGTCGGTGATGAAATCGAAGTAAAAATTGCAAAAATCAATGCAGACGATGAGAAAATCTCATTGAACCGCAAATCACTCGAAGAGAGCCCGATCGATCAATTTGCAACCAATCATAAAATGAACGAAGTGGTTCAAGCTACCGTTCGCGATGTCAAAGATTTCGGTGTGTTCGTTTCATTGGAAGGTGGCGTAGATGCCCTTATCCGTAATGAAGATCTTTATCCTCTAATCGCTGAAGAACTTGAAATCGGTCAAACTATCGAAGCGGCTATTTTGGTTATTGATGCGAAACGTGATCGTATCCGCCTATCAGTAAAAAAATTAGAGCGTCTTAACGATCAAAAAATGTTAGATGAAATCAATGACAATGACGCACACAGTCTTGGTGATTTGATTAAAGACCAATTGAAATAAATTCAATGAGACGTGCTGCTTTTTGGCTGTTTCCCCTTATAGCCTTCTCGGTAGCGCTCTTCATTGTCTTGTTTTTGGTGCAGATCAACCCTTCTGCGCCCAATGTGAGTTTGACAGAAAATAATGATGAAATAGAATCCTCAGAGGGACTCAAAGAGAAATTTGGAAGCTGGCTCAGCCATTTTTCCGTTACGGAAGAGAGCGGATACTTTTATCCGGTCAATGAAGTGACGTTGAACCTTGATATGGGTGGTGAGAGTGCTGTATCCGAAATGTACAGACTCACGATTAAACCTCAGAATTCAGATGAACTTTTGCAGGTTATGGAAGAGCTGAAACAAAGTACACTCCCTTATGAAATGCAAAACAATGAGGACACGAAACAGATAACGGTTGATTCAACCGATCAGTTTCAACTGCAATCTCTTGTAACAAAACTAAAAACCTACCAAATCACGGCGACAGTCGCGCCGTTTACCGAGGAAAAATAATGGAAAAATATAAAATTGTTGTATGTGACCATATTCACGAAGAGGGACTAAATATTCTTCGACGTGATGAAAGAATTGAGATGATTTTTGCGGCAGACATGGACAAAACAGCTCTTTTGGATGTTATTAAAGAAGCTGATGTCGCTATTACCCGCAGTTCAACCGATGTAGATGATAAATTTATCGCCGCTGCGAAAGGGAAACTCAAAGCAGTTGTTCGTGCCGGTGTCGGTGTCGATAACGTCGATATACCGGGATGTTCAAAAGAGGGGATCATCGTTATGAACGTCCCTACTGCCAATACCATCGCTGCGGTTGAACTTACGATGACCCATATGCTTTCATGTATGCGTATGTTTCCCTATTCTCACGATCACTTGAAAAACCAACGTGTTTGGAAACGTGAAAAATGGTACGGGTACGAGCTAAAAGGGAAAAAACTCGGCGTCATCGGTTTCGGTAACATCGGTAGCCGCGTCGGTATCCGCTCGAAGGCATTTGAGATGGAGGTCATCGCATATGACCCGTACATCCAACCCTCAAAAGCGACTGATGCAGGTGCAAAATATACGACTAATTTCGAAGATATTTTGGCATGTGACATTATCACGATTCACACTCCGAAAAACAAAGAGACGGTCGGTATGATCGGTGCGGAAGAAATCGCGAAAATGAAAGACGGTGTAGTTCTTATCAACTGTGCACGCGGCGGATTATACGATGAAGAGGCTCTATATGAGGGTCTTAAATCAGGAAAAATCCGTTTTGCCGGAATCGATGTATTTAACAAAGAACCGGCAACCGATCACAAGCTTCTGGACCTTGACAACATTTGTGTCTCTCCTCACTTGGGGGCAAATACGTATGAGTCACAATACAATATCGGTGTAGAAGCGGCGCAGCAAGCGATCGAAGCAGCCAAAGGGATCGCTTATCCTCACGCGATGAATTTGCCGATCGATGAGACTAAAATCCCTTCATTTGTAAAACCGTTTTTGGAAATGGGACAAAAAATCGGCTTCTTGGCATCTCAGATCAACAAAGCGCCGATTGTTTCCATTAAAGTGAGCGGTCGCGGCGATATCGCTGAGTATGTCAACTCGTTGGCAACATTTGTTACCGTCGGAGCTTTAGCGGATATTTCAGGGGATACGATCAATTATGTCAATGCCGATTTCGTGGCAAAAGAGCGTGGTATTAAAGTAGAAACCGAATCACTTCCGGAGAGCCCTGTCTATAAAAATCTCGTAACAGTACGTTTAACTACGGACAAAGATGTTATCGAGATTAGCGCTACGATGTTCGGTGATGATGTTCAGCGTATCGTGGATATCAACGGTTTCGGTGTCGATGTTGAGCCGAAGGGGAATATGATCCTTTTCAAAAATACCGATGTTCCGGGTGTTATTGGACAAGTTGGGACGATGCTCGGCGCACATAATGTTAACATTGCCGATTTCCGTCTCGGACGAAATAAAAGCGGTGAAGCATTGGCGGTTATCATGGTCGATTCTGCCGTCAGTGATAAAACCCTTAAAGAACTCTCCTCTCTCAACGCGTGTATTAGCGTCTCTTACGCACGCATCTAATCTCTCCTTCGGGAGTCAGATATCTTCTTTTTTTATACCCTTTATTTTCTTTCCTCTTTACGCCATTCCATATGTTATAATGTGTGACTAATTTTTTTTAACGTGTTGTTTTTTGTAAATAATATCAAAGAATAGGAATCTAAATGGGTAGATACACACTTACTTTTCCCGCTGTATGTGGAACCTATTTGGTATTTGCTTCGTTGAATCTTTATGCCCTTGATCTAAAATCAGCTCTTAACGAGAGTCTTACTACTAATCCTGAAGTGCAACAAAAATATCAAGAGCTTTCTGCAGCGTATCATGAACTTGATATTTCACGTTCAGGGTACTTACCGAAACTCGATGTTCAAAGCAGTGTTTCCAAAGAGCGTGCAAACACTCAAATGACCGGTTTTGAAAGCCGTCAATTTAGAACCCTTAATACCAATATTACCCTCACTCAGAACCTTTTTTCAGGCTTTATGACCGATTCTGAGATGAGTGCCAAACGTCACAATATTCAAATGAAATCGTATGAATATGATGAAAAAGTCAACGATCTTTCGTTACGTATGATCAAAGGGTATTTGGATCTCCTCAAAGCGTATGAATTGTTAGAAGTTGAGCGTGAAAATTCGAAAATCCATGAAAAAATTTATCAAAAGATTTCACTTCGTGTTGAAGCCGGCGGTGGAAGGATCGCTGATCATAAAGAGGCTTTGGCAAAGCTTTCGCTTAGTTATGTCAATACGTTGACACAAGATAATAACTATAACGATGCGGCGAGTCTATTGCACACGTTGATGGGACGCTATGTGGATGTTAAAACACTCCAAAAACCTTCTATAAATGCCTCTTTACTTCCTCGGACACTCGAAGAGGCAATGGAGGAAGCGGTCCAAAAAAATGCCTCGGTAATGGTGGGAAAATCGGAAGTGGAAAGTGCAAAAGAGTCAGTTGATGTGGAACGCAGCACCTATTATCCGAAAGTGGATGCGGAACTGAACTCACGTACCTATGATAATGCAAACGGTACCGGAAATATTGATAAAACGGCAGCCGCTATGGTGACGTTAAGCTATAACCTCTATAATGGAGGGGGAGACGAAGCACGGGTTAAACGAAGTTTGAGCCAAACGTATAATGCAATGGAGCATCTTCGGTCGTTGAAGCGGGATGCGATGGAGAATATGGCGATTGCCTATAATGCCTATACGGTTTTTAATCGTCAAAAACCTTTTTTAGATCTGTATCGTGAAGCAAATTTGGATAAAACACACTATTACCATGAAGAGTTTGATTTGGGTCGACGAAGTTTAATTGATCTTGTAGATGCCGAAAATGAGTACAGCACGGCTCGTCGTAAAGCGATAGAAAACGAGTATGATCTTCTCTACTCTTTTTTCCGTGTGTTAGCGGCAAAAAATGAGCTGGTACCGTATTTCAATATAGAGATGGAGAAACAAAGCGGAATGAAGCCCACTGATCCCATCCAGAGTAACCGTGGATTGGCTCCCTCCGTCGGGGAATATCCGATGATTCCGACATTAAAGTTCAATACCAATGAGATCATTCCTCCTAAAGAAGAGAGTAAGGTAACTCGCGTGAGCGTTGTATCGGATGAAAAAAGGTATGAATACCATCTAAAAGCGGCCCGTTCGGGAGATTCTCAAAGTCAGTGCAAACTGGTACACTTGTATGAACAAGGGATAGGGACGTCACAAAACACAGAGAAAGCGTTGTATTGGAAAAAGCGCTGTGTTTCCAAACCAAAGGGCGAACCGTTAACTTTTTCCAAAGAAAAAGCCAAATCGTTGGATGAGAGGCTTAAAGAGTTGGGAATCGTGTTACACGAATCGCAAAAGGGGAGATAAATGCAGATAAAAGCACTACGGAAAGGTGATCAATGAGTCTCCATTATGATGATAAGACAGATCCGTTATTAAAATGTCTGGTCCTTTTTACCAAACTGTATCACACCCCTTACAGTGCCGAAGCGTTAACCTCCGATTTGCCGCTTAAACCGGGTGAGAGTACCCCAGAGCTGTTTGCCCCCAACAGTTCCAAAGGGCTTTTCTCCCGTGCCGCCCGTAAAGCCGGCTTAACCAGCCGAATCGCCCATAAAAAACTTTCCGAAATCTCTCCGCTCGTACTGCCGGCAATTTTGATTCTAAACGGCAAGAAAGCTTGTATTTTGGAATCCTTTAGTAGCGACCGGAAACAGGCCAAAATCATTTTACCCGAATTAGATGAGTCCGAAACGTGGGTTGATATTACTGAACTTGAAAAAGAGTATATTGGATACGTTTTCTATTTGAAAAAAGAGTACATTTTAGAAAAACGGTCTCATAAAGCGACCGATCATACGACAGGGCATTGGTTTTGGGGGACATTGTGGATGTCCCGCTATATTTACCGAGATGTTATTCTCGCTTCGTTGATTATCAACATCGGCATTATCGCCAGCCCTCTCTTTACGATGAATGTCTATGACCGTGTCATCCCCAATGATGCGATGGAGACGATGTGGGTCTTAGCCAGTGGTATCGTTTTGGTGTATGTGTTGGAAGCACTCATGAAATTTACCCGTAGCTATTATCTCGAAACGGCCGCTAAAAAAAGTGACGTGATTATGTCGTCGATTATTTTTGAAAAAGTTCTCGATATGAAACTTGAAGCTCGCCCGAAATCGGTCGGGTCGTTTGCCAATAATTTGAGAGATTTTGAATCGGTGAGGAATTTTATCTCATCCTCTACATTGACAGTATTGGTGGATATGCCGTTTTTAGTTATCTTTTTGATCATTATATGGATGCTCGGCGGGTTGATGGTCTTTATCCCGATTTTTATGGGCCTATTGATCTTGCTCTATACCGTCTCTATTAAGCCACAGCTTCAAAAAAGTATCGAAGCGACCCATCAGGCATCAGCCAACAAAAATAGTGTTTTGATTGAGAGTTTGATGAATCTAGAGATGATTAAGACGATGGGTGCGAATGGTAGGTCTCAGTACGAATGGGAAGAGGCCAACGGTCATATCGCAAATGTCAGTCTCAAATCAAAATTGCTTACGGCTTCGATCCCTACCGTCACCGGATTTTTGACGCAGGTGACAACCGTAATGCTGATTGTCGCCGGAGTCTATATGATTCAAGATCGTTTAATGACGATGGGGGCTTTGATCGCGATCGTTATGCTCACGTCGCGGGCGATGGCACCGATGGGGCAGGTTGCCGCCTTGATTTCGAGCTATCAAAACGTCAAAAGCTCCTATGACACCTTAAGCAAAATCATTAAAATGCCCGCAGAACATCCTAACGGAACCGAATTTTTGAAACGTGTCGGATTAAAAGGGGATATAGAGTTTAAAAACGTCTCTTTTCGCTATCCCGATGAGGATAAATATTCGTTGAAAAACGTCAGTTTTAAAATTAAGGCAGGGGAGCGAGTCGGGATAGTCGGACGGATCGGATCGGGCAAAAGTACGATTGAGAAGATCATATTAGGGCTTTATAGCGTCAGTGAAGGTTCTGTCTTGGTTGACGGTGTCGATATGTTCCAAATCGATCCGATTGATTTGCGTAAAAGCATCGCGTATGTTCCGCAGGATCTCTCTTTGATCAAGGGGACGGTGCGGGACAATATCATTTATCGCGACCCTTCCGCTGATGAGCGGATGATTTTCCGTGCCGCGAAAATCAGCGGGGTTGAAGATTTTGTTAACCGCCATCCAAGAGGGTTTGAGATGAATGTCGGTGAGCGTGGAGAGGGGATCTCCGGAGGGCAACGCCAAAGTATCGCCATCGCACGCGCTGTTATTTCAGATGTACCGATTATCCTTTTGGATGAACCTACCAATATGATGGACAGCCTCACCGAAGAGAAAGTGAAGCACAATCTTAAAGAAGTATTGGGTGGAAAAACCGTCATACTCGTAACCCACAAAACATCACTGCTTGATCTTGTCGATCGTTTAATGGTGGTAGAAGAGGGTAAAATAGTAGCGGACGGTCCCAAAGAAGACGTGTTGAAAAAACTAGCGGGAGGCAAGTGATGAAATTCTCGAATGATCGCGGTTTTGACGATTCCGATTTGGAGTATATGTCCAGCCTCTCTACGGCGGCAAACCGTAATACGGCTCAATCATCTCGTATCTTTTTATGGTCGGTTTTGGCGATGTTTACCGGTACATTGATTTGGATGAGCATTGCCGAGGTGGATGAGATCACCAAAGGGGAGGGGAAAGTTATCCCCTCTACCCATTTGCAAGTGATTCAAAACCTCGAAGGGGGGATTGTTGAAGAGATTCGTGTCAACGAAGGGGACAGCGTCAAAAAAGGGGATTTGCTGATTCGGCTAAGTGATATAAAACCGAAAAGCGAATTTGACGAGAACCGAATCCAGTACAATGAATTAAAATCGAAAAAATATCGTCTTCTCGCAGAGTCGTCGATGGGAAATTTTTCGTTAAGTGCAGCAGATCGGGAAGAGTTGGAAGGGTTTATTCAGCATGAAGAGGGGGTATTTCTCTCAAACCGAAGTTTGCTTATCAGTAAAATCAATGTTTTGAACGAACAGATGAATCAGCGTTTAAGTGAACTCTCAGATGCCAAATCAAAAGTGAGACTCCTTTCGGAAACTCGGGAAATGGTTGCCAAAGAGGAATCTCTCTCTCAATCGATGCTTCAAAAAGGGGTTGAATCCAAGAGTGACTATTGGAAGGTTCAGCGGGAACGGAGCAGTGTAGAACGTGAATTGGAAGAGGCAAAAAACTCGATTCCAAGATTGGAATATGCAGTTGCGGAACTCAAAGAGAAGATGCTTCAGGAAAAAATAGATTATCAAAACAAAGCGAAGCGAGAGCTGAGTGAAACGGATGCAGAGCTCGGACGGATTAATGTGAGTTCTATGCCCTTATCCGATCAAGTCGATCGCTCTCACATCATCGCTCCTGTAACCGGTGTGATGAAGCAGATGTTTATCAATACCGTCGGTGGTGTTGTACGTCCGGGGATGGATATTGCCGAGATTGTCCCTACCGAAGACTCTCTGCTGATCGAAACAAAAATTAAACCTGCTGATATTGCATTCCTCCATCCGGGTCAAAAAGCAATCGTTAAATTTTCCGCCTACGATTTTTCGATTTACGGCGGAATGGTGGGTGAAGTGTACCAAATCAGTTCGGATACGATTATCGATCAGCAAAAGCAAGAGAGTTATTATCTTGTTAAAATTAAGATCAATCAAAAATTGGCTATCAACTCTAAACTATCCAAAGTGACGATTATGCCGGGTATGACGGCAAATATTGATATCCTTACCGGTAAAAAGACGATTTTACAATATCTGATGAAACCTATTATTAAAGCGCGTCAAAACGCACTGACGGAAAAATAGATGAATCGTATAATCGTAGTAAGTGAATCAGAATCGTTTATCAAATCTTTTGGATCTAAACTGACCGATATCGGGTATCCTTGGCTCATCTTTGATGCGATGAAGTCGGAGGATCAAGCTCACGGTTCTTTTATCGTCATTGTGGATATTCAATCTTTTCAAATGACCTTTCACGAACTGGGTGAATTTTTAAAAGAGTATCCTTATCCTGTTTTGGTATTGAGTGCGATTCCTACCTTTGAAGAGGGGTATCCTCTATTGCGAATGGGGGTCAGAGGATATGCCAATAGGCATATCGGCTCGGTTAATCTAAAGGGTGCATTGAGTGTCCTTGAATCTGGGGGAAGCTGGTTTGACCCCGGATTTATGAATGATTTGATTCGCCATATCGATTATCGAGGTATTCCGAGTGAGAGTAAAAAAGAGCCGTTTGAGATATTGAGCGAGCGTGAGCAGGAGATTGCCCGGTACATTGCTCAAGGGTTGAGTAATCATCAGATAGCAGACATACTGGAGATTACTGAGCGTACCGTTAAAGCACATCTTCTGTCGTGTTATAAGAAACTGGGATTAAATGATCGTGTGAGTCTTGCCTTGTGGGTCAAAGAGGCGGGGTATGTATAAATCCTATCAAGAGAACAGTTCCAAAGCATTAGAACGTTATTTGGCCGATGTTGCCCCTTATGCGACCCAAAAGGTTGAAGAGGAACAACCGCAAGCCGCCGAAGTGACGGTTTTGGCGATTCGAGCTTTCAACGGGATTGTCACGATGTGTCAAGAAGAGTTATCCGAATCCGATCAAGAGCATCTTGAACATGTCTTATTGATGATGTGTCATATTGATGTCAATGCCTCGGGAGAAGTACTTTGCGGACAAATAAACGGGTTTATTGCTCATTACATAGAATTTTATAGACCGTTGAGTGAGGGAGAGGACCCTTATTCAGCTATCAGTGAAGAGAATTTGATCAAATTGATTCGATTAAAACATTACGGGGAAAAACTTCGTGATTATCTAAAAAGTTTTATTACGCAGCATAAAAAAAGAAAATGGTATCAGATTGCTGTTTCTGCATCAAAATACCGATGGGCTGAAGATCAATTAGGGGAGATTGAAACGGCATTGGCTACCATCAAACATCGAATTGAGCATGACAGTGACAAGATGATTCAGAAAATCGTTGATAATTTTTACATTATCTATATTTGTCTTTTGGCATTGGTTAAATATTCGAAATTGAAACAAGATTTGATCCTTGAACTGAGTGTCAATGCCCAAATCGACCGTATCTTATATATTATCGATCCCTCCTTCCAAGCACATACGCTAAAAAATAAATATCTTCTCTATTACCATGTAGTCTATGAACTTAAAGAGCTTCATAGCAGCGTCCTCTCCGATATGTAAATTTGTCCGATCGGACAATTGACCTTCACTCTATCGTATGGAATAATCTGATACTAAAAAATTTCCTAGATGGAGCATGTCATGTCAAAAGCGATTGGTGAAGTAACCCGTATTGACGGAGAGTATATTGTTAAATCAGGGGATGGATCATTAAAAATCTTAGCACCTGGGACACTCCTTTTCGAAGATGATGTGATTCAAGGTCGCGGAGGTAGTCGCGAACTTGAGATTGAGCTTGTAAATGGGGATAAACTCGTTTTGGGCGGAGATGAAGTGATAACGTTGAGTGAAAGTGTTATTTCAAAAGAACCGTTTGATATCCAAGAGACGCAGATAGAGCCTGAAGCGATTGTGAGCAAGGGTGATTCGAGCGACTGGAGTATGAATGTTGATCCTGAAGTGATTAAAGGATCGATAGAACCGGAACATTTCGTCGCCAGAGCATTTCTTGATCATGATATTTTGGATTTAAATAACGGATCATCTTTCAATGCAAATGGAACAGATTTTAATGATGGATTAACAGGCTTAGCACCCAAAGAGGAAGCACTAGCAGATATTGACGCAGTTGAAGCTGCCGTGGAAACGGTAGGATCAACAGAAGTGCTGGAAGCACCGGCAGCAGAAACGATAGTTGATGCTGCTGCAGAACAAGCGGCGGCACAAGCTGCTGCAGAACAAGCGGCGGCACAAGCTGCTGCAGAACAAGCGGCGGCACAAGCTGCTGCAGAACAAGCGGCGGCACAAGCTGCTGCAGAAC
>Ga0209262_10000186_pt1 | contig 35669 bp, 32 predicted proteins | sample Lowcelwee11metaG_FD_187171 | JGI IMG/M metagenome (GOLD analysis project Ga0209262, IMG submission 187171) | Freshwater pond sediment microbial communities from the University of Edinburgh, under environmental carbon perturbations - Low... | ecosystem: Environmental > Aquatic > Freshwater >... | reverse complement strand
AGCGCGGCGTCGTGGCGGGCGCGCGCGAGGATCACGACGATCAGCGCCGGCATCGTCACGTGCACGATCACCCGGCCGAGCACATCGGACGCCGTCGCGGGGACGATCGCCGTGGCGCGCAGCAGCGGACCGACGGCGACCAGCCCGAACAGCGAGAGCAGGAGCGGGAGGATGTCGCCCGTCGGCATGGCCAGTGTTTACCCTCGATCGCTCGGCCCGTCGCGCGCCCAGGCGGCTCAGCGGCCGAGCTTCGCCCGCACCCGCGCCAGGTTGCTGCCGTACAGCGGCTGGCGCGGGTCGATGGCCTGGGCGCGCGCGAAGGCGGTCGCCGCCGCGTCGAGCTCGCCGCGGGCCTCGAGCACGATGCCGAGGTTGTTGTGGGCCTCTGCGAGCTGGTCGTCGAGCGCGATGGCCTGACGGTACTCGGCGATCGCCCCGGTCGGATCGCCCTGCTTGCGCAGCGCGTTCGCCAGCACGAGGTGGGGCCGCGCCTGCGTGGGCGCGGCGGCGACGGCCCGGCGCAGCAGCGGCAGCGCCCGCGGCAGCGCCCCGGTGGCCATCAGCACGATGCCGAGCTCGAGGTTGGCCGTCACGTGCGCGGGGTCCTTGCGCAGCGCCTGCTCATAGGCCGAGATCGCCGCGGCGGAGTCGCCGAGCAGCTGGCGAAAGGCCCCGAGGTTGGCGGCCGCCTCGACGTCGTCGGGGTCGCGTCGGAGCGCGCGCTCGAGCTCGTCGGCCTGGCCCATGAGCCACTTGCGGCGAAAGGCCTCATCGAGGGCCGCGAGGTTGCGCGGGTCCTCGGGCTCGACCTCGAGGATGAGCTCGGCCATCTCGTCGGTGGAGCCCGGGCCGTGGACGACCCGCCGCGGCGGCGAGAACTGGTTGTTGGGATTCTCCGCGGAGTTGTCGAAGCGCCAGTCCATGTGGATCGTGCTGCCCCGCGGCAGCCGCAGCGGTTCGCGCAGGCGATATTGGTCCTGCCAGTTGAAGTCCCAGTCGTCGATGGCGATCAGCCACCGGCGCGAGCCGTCGGGCAGCACGGCCCAGGCCTCGACGCTCTTGCCGAGATAATGCGCGTGGGGATATACGCTGGTGATCGCGACGTCGACCGGCATCGTGAACTCGTCGCGCACGTGCACGTCGCGGGCGCCAGGCGCCAGGTCGATGTCGCGGTTGACCAGCTCCATCGCCAGCGCCGGCCGGGTCGCCGGCCGCGCCGCGAAGTACAGGCCGATCTTCGCCTGCACCGGCTCGACCTTGCCGGAGGGCCGCAGGTGCAGCTGCAGGACCAGATCGGAGCCGCCGATCAGCCGCCACGAGCGGGCGTCGGAGCCGGGGTCCGGGAGCTTGCCGGGGGTGTAGCCGAGGAAGCGTCCGTCGGGCATGCGCGCGCCCGCGAACACCATGCCGTCGAAGCCCGGCGCCGGATCCTCGGCGTCGAGGCGGCGCACCGTGCCGTCGAGGTCGACCCGCAGCACCCCGTGGTGCACGATCTGAGGATTGAGCGGCTTGATCTCCAGCGCCCGCACGTGGCGCAGCGGCCCCGGCGGCACCGCGATCACGAAGTTGCGATAGATGTCCTTGCCGTCGGCCGGCAGCTCGAAGGCCGCGCCGGTGTCGAGCACGAGATCCGGCTCGCCGAGCTGCCAGCCCGCGTGGTGGACCGGCGGCGGCGGTGCGCGCGACAGATCGCCCGCCGGAGCCCCGAGCTCGACCCAGCGCGCCAGCGTGCCGCGGCTCACCTCGTTCAGGCGACGCTCGCCGACGAACTCACCGTGGCCCACGCGCGGCAACCACGGGGGCATGTAGCCGCGGGCGGTGAGCTCCACGATCTGGGCCGCGTGGTCGCGCACGTCGTCGAAACTCATCAGGGCGAAGGGCGCCGGGCCGCCCGGATGGTGACACGCGCTGCAGTGCGAGTACACGATCGGCGCGACGTGCTCGGCGAAGGTCGGCTCCGCCGGCACCGTCGGCGCCGCGACGCGCTGGACCGGTGGGCGCACATCCGCGGTCTTCTGCGGCGGATCGCCGCCACTGCACGAGGCCAGCGCCAGAGCGAGGAGTGAGGGCGCCGGACTTCGCATGGCCGCTCCCAATGTATCACCCGATCGCGCGCACGAGCAGCGCGAGCCCGCGGGCCCGCGTCCTCGCCGTCCTCATGCGCTCCGAAGCTCGATGCGCAACGACGCAGGCATGAGGCCCGCTCGCCGGCCGCGGGGCCGAGCTCGCCGATGAGCGCGAGCTCGGTGCGCGATACGCGGCAATGCAATGTCTGCGCGCCCGCCGTCGCCTCGCCATGCGAACCTCGCCGCGGAGAGGATGCTCGTGGGAAACAGCCTCGATCGCAGGGAGGAGCCTGCAGATGCGGCGAGCGTCGCGTTCACGGGCGTGCGCTCGCAGTTCACTGATACCGAGGCATGCACCTTTCGCAGCGACCACCTACACGAGGCGAACGGGCTGATCGTCTTTCGCGCCACCGCCTTCGCCCGCGAGGCGACCACGATCCGCCACGCCGCGCCCGAACTACCTGCGGGGCTCTCGCTGCACGTCACGCACAGCGGCACGTACAGTTACCGTGTCGTCGGCGTGAAGGGCCCGGTCTCGATGGACACATCACGCCATTCCTGGTTTGTCCCGGCCGTGAACGATATTGAGTTCTCTCTGACGCCCGGCGTGCGCCTGAGCAACATCAGCGTGCGCTTGCCCGATGCGTTGGTCCAGGACCTCGCCGAATCGTATCTCGGGCCGCTGCCGCTCGCCCGCATCGCGGCGCGCGGGAACTGCGATCCATTCTGCCTGGCGATCGCCACCGACCGAACCCTCTTCCGCATCGCTGGCGAGCTGCTCATGGACGCGCTCACGGGGGCGGCGCGGCGGCTCTACGTCGAAGCCAAGGCCCTCGAGTTGCTCGCGTTCAGCCTCGAGGCAACGGGGCGCCACGAGAAGACCCGGTGCTGGTCCGCGTCAATGCCCGCGGAGCGGCGGAAGCTCCTGACCGTGCGGGAGCGCCTCGCCGCCGATCCGCTGGATCCACCGTCGATCGCCGAGCTCGCCCACGCCGTCGGGCTCTCCCCCAGGCGCCTCGACGACGGCTTCCGTGAGATCTTCGGGGTATCGGTGCTTCGCTGGCTCCGCGACGCGCGACTCGATCGAGGTCGCGCGATGCTCCTCGACGACCTGCCGATCAAGGAGATCGCATTTCACCTCGGTTACGCGCACGTGAACAACTTCATCGCCGCCTTCCGGGTTCGTTTCGGCGAGCCGCCCGGCAGCTATCGGCGGACGCACAACCGCTAGTCACTGGTAGATCCTGTCTAGTCAAGGTTGGTTTCTCGCACAAGGCCAGACAGGACCCCCGCTCAAACCGTGCATGCGGTTTTCCCGCACACGGCTTACCGGTGGTCTCTCGGGCCGCTGCATTACGCAGCCTCCGGGTACTTGACGGTCCCACGCTTACCTTCTTCTCCGACACGACCACCCCAGGGGCCCTTCCCTCCAGCTGCGTTGTTCTGCGCCGCCATCGCCGGTACTACGACCCCCTCGGACTCCCGCTGCACAGCGCTCGACTTCGCCTTCGGCTTATACGAGTCACCTCGCCCCGACATGGGCCGTGCAGACGGGCCTCTCCTGTTCCGCATCGCTCCTTGAACGCGTGCTGCGCCCCATACCCCGGAGGGACCCCCCGCGCTTTCTGCTCCGGACTGCTGCGCGGTGGACGTGGCCTTCGCCGTGAAGTGATCGGCTCGGCTCCCCCATTGTTTGTCTGACGAGGCTGCAGGCTTCACGTGATGTTGCGGCCCGCGTTCTTGCTCCCTCCGAAGAGGCTCTCGACGTCCCGCTCGGGCCACGGGGATCTCGCCCCGCTCGACCTGGGACCTGCTACCGGGCGCTCCGGCGCCTACCCGGACGGGACTTTCACCCGCTGGAACGGTGCAGCTCTACCGGGAGAGGCGTAGGAAGAAAGTGACGCAGCAGGGACTATTCATAGGCGAGGAGGCGGGCAACCTGCTCTCTGACACGGCCGCGACCGCGATCGAGGCGGAGCTGGCATGCGAGAGGGATGAGCCAGATGACCCGGAGAACATGGCGCACGGAGCTTGTCCTGAGGGACAGCCGGATGAAGCTGAATGTGTGGTGGCGGTCGAAGCTGCTGCTGCATGCGGACCTGCCCTACCTGGGGGAGGAGGGGCTGGCGCTGCGGCACATCCTGGAGGGCCTGGCGCTGTGGCAGGGCCAGCCGCTATGCGTTGCATGCGATGTGGATGGGACGGCCGCGGCGGCCGGCGGCACACGCCGCGCCGTACCCGAACTCCTCGTCCCCCAAAGCCCCCTTGTGCAGGCGTGGATCGGCGTGCACGAGACGGCCCCGGCACACGAACTGCTCGCCCGCGACCATGAGCGCCCCGGCGATCTGTGCCGCTTAGGTCCGGTTCGCCGATGAAGCTCGAGCTCCTGCCGAGCACCGGCTCGCCTTCTGGATTTTCTGTCAGAACTTCCAAGAACTCGGTCGAGCTCGAGCGGGGCGCGGCGGAGCCCGGCGCCATCGCGGATGCGGGCTCAGCCGTCGTTGTAGCGGCGCACCCAGACGTCCCCGTTGTGGTCGGGTGTGGTCTCGTAGCTCTGGGTCAGTGCGTCGTTTCGTGGAGCATGCAGCACCGTTTGTATTTCTTGCCGCTGCCGCACGGACAGGGCTGGTTGGCGCCGACCTTGGTTCTCTTGCGCGGTGTGGCGGTGGCTGGTGTCGCGCGCGTGTCGTTCCAGAGGTCGATCAGGACGGGAAGTAGGCGCTCGAGCGAGGCGATCGGTGGCGGTATCGGGAGCGAGTTGACGATCGCCTCGATGACTTGCGAGGGCGTATTCGCCGTGGCCATGGACCGGCGAACCTCCGCGGGCGTCCAGCGGCTACCGACCAGCGTCAGCGCGCGTGTGAGGAGCTCGTCGCGGTCATCCGGAGTCGGGGTGCGCCCCGGCCCGAGGGGGCCGAGGCCCTGCTCGGCCGCGACGGCGCTGATGTCGATCGGCTCCATCGGGCCGTTCGCCCACAGCGTGCTCTCCCACTCGTAGATCAGATACTCATCGTTGGTACACAACGGGCAGAACAGCAGGATCGCGTCGTCTCGCTGCTTGATGACGACCATCAACCCGGGGCAGGGTGCCCCGTCGAGGCGCTTCGTGCACGGGATCAGGGTCTCACGCGAGAGGCCACGGGCGAGCGGTCCGCCCGCCTCGATCGCCTGTGCGACCCGCAACGCCTGGGCCCGTAGCGCCGGCGGCCCTGCAGGAATAAAGTCGTCGTCGAGCCAGTGGGCGGGGTTGACGGTGATGGGTCCCTGCGTGCTCACGGCGCGAGCGTCGACGACGGGGCACGGGCTGTCAACCGCACCGGCCGGGCCAGCAAGACAGCGCGGCGAGCGCGGAGGCGGCGAGGCCCTGGGCCCCTCGCGTCGGGTCGTTCAGCTGCAGTTGCTCGAGTAGGCGTCGAGCGACCCGCAGTGGACAGCCTCGAACGGACCGACGAGGGCGCCCGAGAAGCTACCGAACAGGCGCGGCGGGTCGACCGGGTCCGCGCTGAGCCAGTCGCCCGAGTAGCTTTCGAGCGTCATGTTGACCTCGAACGGCGCCTGCTCGGGGAAAGACGCAGTGACGACGTGATCACCGAGCCAAGGGTCGAGTCCACAGTCAAGATACGTGACGACCTCCAGCTCGCCGAGGCGGAGCCGATACAGGGCCAGCCCTTTGCCACACGCCCCGTAAGTGACGCCGAAGGAGATCTGCGTGGCCTGGAAGCCCGCGGCTGGGCCCTCGCCATGGATCATCGTCAGCGTCGAACAGTCGATCTGGCAGTCGAGATGCGCCCCGTTCCAGCCATCCCACTCGATCTGCGGCTCGACGCATTCCGGCGGGCTCGAGGGATAGAACCAGGGGGCGCCGATGGTCACACCGATCGTATCCTCGCACGGCTCGACGCCTGTGGTCGTCGTGGAGGTCACGATCGCATCCTCGGTCGTAGATTCGCTCGATGTCGTGGTCTCGGGTGACGTCGGGTCCGGAGCGCTCGATGAATCCGGGTTACTCGTGCCAGACGGGCCACTCGTCGGCGGGTCGCTCGCGCTGCTGGCCGCGCCGCCGGATGCGGTGGTTGTCGTGTCTGCGGGCTCGGGGCCATCCGACGACCATGTTCAGCCCCAGTCCACCGGAGGTCTCGTCGCTTGTCAATCCGAAGTCGCAGATGATCGCCGGAGGTGGCCGCGGCCGAGCGTCAGCGCGGCCGCGGGTTGCGGATCCACAGCGAGCGGATGCGGTCGTCCTGCTGGCGCAGCTCGAGCTTCATCAGTCGCGGGCCGCGCTCGCACTGGACGGCGATCAACGCCCCGCGCACGCTGACGAGGTCGGGTTCGGCGAGCCTGCAGTCGCCGTACTTCGCGCGCAAGTCGAGGAGGAAGCGGCGGATGTCCTCGGCGCCGAATTTTTCGCTGAAGGTACGGGCGAACAGCGCGGGGTCCCACGCGGCGTGCAGCTGCATCACCGCGTCGGCGGCCTCGCGCACCGGGTCGGCGAGTGGGAGGTCGCGGGCGCCCATGACGAGCGCGGCGATCTTGCCGGTGTCGCGGCCGAGCTTGATCTCGGCCTCGAGCCGGCCGCTCTCGCAGGGATAGATGTAGCGGACGCTGTCGTCGCGGACCGCCATCACCTCGCCCTCCTCGCAGCGACCGAGGCGCAGGCGCAGCCACTCGACCCACTCCTCCAGGCCGACGGAAGGCCGCTCGTAGAGCTCGCTGGCAGCGTCGAGGCGTCGCCGGTGACGGCGACGGCGGTGGTGTCGTGGACGAGTAGCGCCGCGCCCATCACCGCGGCAAGCGCGAGCAGCATGAGCACGAGCAGCACGGGTCGCCGCACCCGGCGATGTTAAGTGGAGCGGCAGCAAGCACCTTCGCGCGGCGTAGTTGCCCTCGACCTCGGGCTCCGAGCGGTCGGCCGCGCTCGTCGCTCGCCTCGCGGTCGCGTTGTCGACCATCAGCCGCCCATGACCTGTCCGTAAGAACATGTCGCGCGGGCTCGATCCGCGCCGCGCAATTGCGCCGCATTCTTCGGCGTTCTGTCAGAGGCCGCAGAAGTGCTTGCAACGGCCTGCAGGCTGAGGTTCGATGGAGCGATGAGGTGGTCGGGGGTGACGTGGTACCTGTTGCGCCTGGCTCGCAACTCGCCGGGCGCGTGCCGGCGGCGGCCGACGAGGCGACAGCCGTTGCGAAGCCCGGCGCCACCGGCAACGCCGGCGCTGCGAGCACGGCCGGCGGGAAGGCCAGCGCCCCACCGCAGGTGACCCCCGTCGACCTGCTCAAGGCGTTCGGGGTCAGCGCCCTGGCGGTTGGCGGCATCGCGGGCGTCGCCTACCTCCTGAACCGCTCGGAGCAGCGGGACCGGCAGGCCCTCGAACAAGATATTCGCGAGCGGAGGGCGGCGATCGAGCGAGAGAACAGCGCGCGGCAGCAACTCGAGCGCTTCATCGAGGACACCGTCGAGGCCGCGGCAGCGCGCCACTTCGGGCAGGCCCGTGACCGCATCGAGGCCGGCGAACGAGGCCGCGACCTGCGGGCCAGGTCCCGCGAGCAGGAGCGGGACACGCGGGCGACCGAGGCCGAACGGCGACGCGACGCAAAATCTGTCGAGCGCGACCGGCGGGCCGCAGAAGCAGAGCGCGAGCGGGACCGCAGGGCCACCGAGGCCGCAGCGCAGCGCGATCGAAGATCTGCCGCCACCGAGGCGTCGCGCGCGGGGTCGGCCGCAAGCGCGTGGGCGCAGCAACAGCGCGAGCTCCAACAACGGGCGGACGCCCAGCTCGCCGCGTACGACGTGAAGATGCAGGAGCTCAAGGACCAGCTGATGGCCCTGGCGTGGCCGCCCGCGCCGCCTCCATCGCCCGCGCCCGCGCCCGGCAGCGTCACCGACCGCCTACGGAAGCTGTATGACGACGACTGACGAGAAATCGCGTCCCGTTCGAGCCCCTCCCACGTCTTCAGCGGTACCTCGCGGCCGTCGTGCCGGACGCGTGGGCGTTGGACCTCGACCCGTTGAGCAGCGCCAAGCTTCTTGAGGGAGCGCCCCGCCGGGCGAGTCAAGAAACGTGATGGAACGAAGAACGCCCCCTCAAAGTCCGTGAAACTTTATCACGGGCTCGAAGGGGGCGAGGTCTCTTGGTGCGAAGAGGAGACCTGAGACCCCTGTGCTGCCGGAGCTGATGAACTGTGTCAAGTTTTACGCAATGTTGGCGAGGGCCGACCTGGACTTGCCGAGGCGGTGCGGCGTGGCGGGTGTGTGGTGTGTGGCGGGGCGCTGCACCGCGGCAATTTCTCACGAAAGCCGCGAGGGTTTGGGCCGGGCATCGACGCCGAGTGTTTGGCCGGTGAGCCTGGGCCGGACCTGCGGCTGAGCTTCTGCTGCGAGCGGGAGGGGTGCCGTACGCGGCACACGCCGGCGTCGGTGCGCTTCCTCGGGCGTCGGGTCTATGTCGCGATCTTTGTCGTGCTGGCAATGGTGCGGAGCCAGGGTGCTCATCGGCCAGGCCCGGCGCCGACGGTCGACGTGTCGCCGCGGACCCTCGGCCGCTGGCGGCGGTGGTGGGGCGAGGAGTTCCCGTTGAGCGGCGTATGGCGAGCGGCGCAAGGCCGGTTCATGCCGCCGGTCGATGCCTCGGCGCTGCCGGGGAGCCTGCTGCCGCGATTCGGAGAGACAGCCCAGGACCAGCTCCTGGGGGTGCTGCGGCTGCTTCTGCCGCTGTCGGGGAGGATGCCGCCCGACACCTCATGAGCGGGCAATGCGATGGCCCCGTTCTCCCCGCAGAGCATGCACCTGGAGGTGATGGTCCGGATCGTCGTAGAGACCGATCTCGATCCCGACGAACAACCTGACCCAAAGGACATCATGAAAAATCACGACGATGAGCGCTCGATTCATGAGCGCTGGTCCGTCCTGCGCTTCTCGATCATCGCGCAGCTGCTGGCGGCGCCCCCTCCAACCGGGGCGCTGCAGGACGAGCTACGCGCGCTGTCGCAGCGACAATGGCCGCACCCGCGGACCGCGGAGCCGGTGTCCTTCGGGGCATCGACGATCGAGCGCTGGTACTACCAGGCCAGGCGCGACCAAAACCCGATCGGCGTGCTGCGGCGAAAGGTCCGCAGCGACAAGGGGCTGCAGCACGTGCCCGTGGCGCTCCAGGAGGCCGTGCAGGCGCAGCACAAGGAACACCCGACCTGGACGTACAAGCTGCACCACGACAACCTCGTCGCGCTCGCGCAGGAGCAGCAACTCGGTGCCGTGCCCTCGTGCTCGACGGTGCGGCGATACATGCAGACGAGCGGGCTCGTGCGGCAGCGGCGGCGCGGGGCCGAGGGCTCGCGCTCGGAGCGGCGCGCCGCCTCGCACGAGCGGCGCAGCTACGAGGTCGAGTATGTGCATGGTTTGTGGCACCTCGACTTCCACGCGTGCTCGCGGAGCGTGGTGACGCCGCGCGGTAAGCTGGTGAAGCCGGAGTGCTTCGCCGTGCTCGACGACCATTCGCGGCTGGCCTGCCACGTGCAGTGGTACTGGCATGAGGATTCGGAGTCGCTGTGCCACGGCCTGATGCAGGCGATCATGAAGCGCGGCCTGCCGCGGCGGCAGATGAGCGACAACGGCTCGGCGATGAAGGCCGAGGAGACCCGCAGCGGCCTCGCGCGGCTCAGCATCCTGCACGAGCTGACCCTCGACTACAGCCCGGAGCAGAACGGCAAGCAGGAGAAATTCTGGGAGGCGCTCGAGGAGCGCCTGGTCGCGATGATCGAGGGCGTCCCGGACCTGACCATCGACCAGCTCAACGAGGCGACGCAGGCGTGGGTCGAGTGCGAGTATAACCGGAAAGTCCACAGCGAGACCGGTGAGGCCCCGCTGCAGCGCTTCTTGAACGGGCCCACGGTCGGCCGCCCGAGCCCGGATCTGGAGGTGCTGCAGCGGGCCTTTCGCGTGCAGCGAACGCGGACCCAGCGGCGCAGCGACGGCACGATCAGCGTCGGCGGCGTGCGCTTCGAGGTGCCCTCGCGCTACCGCACGCTGCCCGAGCTGCGCGTCCGCTACGCGCGCTGGGACCTGCGCAGCATGACGCTGATCGACCCCAAGACCGAGATCGACGTGTGTCCGCTGTACCCGCTCGATCGGCTGAAGAACGCTGACGGCCGCCGCGCCGCGCTCAAGCCGGTGCAGTCGGTCGACCCGCCGCCGCCCTCGGGCGTCGCCCCGCTGCTCAAGAAGCTGATGGCGGACTACGCGGCGAGCGGCCTGCCGCCCGCGTACATGCCGCTGCCCGAACGTGACGACATTCCCCAAGAGACAGACCCATCCACGGACAAGGACAAACCATGAACTCCAAACTGCGCGACCTCTACGGCCTCAAATTCAATCCGTTCTCCCAGGACGTGCCCGTCGAGGCCCTCCTCGCCACGCCGCTGATCGCCGACTTTCTGTGGCGGATCGAGCACGGCCTCTGCGTCGAGGGCGGCTTTGCGATGGTGACCGGCGGGCCCGGCGTCGGCAAGAGCGTGACGGGGCGGCTCACCGCGCGCCACCTCGAGGGCCTGCGCGACGTCCTCGTGGCGTCGTTCCAGCACCCGCAGTCGAACATCGCCGACTTCTACCGCGAGCTCGGCGAGCTGTTCGGCGTGCCACTGCGGCCGCACAACCGCTGGGCGGGCTTCAAGGAGCTGCGCGCCCGCTTCTGCGCGACCATCGAGGGCACGACGATGCGCCCGATCCTGATCGTCGACGAGGCGCAGGAGATGAACCACATCGTGCTCAGCGAGCTGCGCCTGCTGTCGAGCACGCGCTTCGACTCGCGCTCGATCCTCGGCGTCTTGCTGGTCGGCGACGAGCGCCTGCCCGACAAGCTGCGCCGCGAGGAGCTCGTCCCGCTCGGCAGCCGCCTGCGCACGCGCCTGGTCCTGCAGCCGCACACGCCGGCCGAGCTCGCCGAATGTCTGACCCACCGACTGCGCGCCGCCGGTAATCCGTCGCTGATGACCCCGAGCCTGATGCATACATTATGTGAGCACGCGCTCGGCAACCCGCGGGTGCTCCTCAACACCGCCGGCGAGCTGCTGCACGCCGCGGCGCAGAAGGACCTCGCGCAGCTCGACGACAAACTGTATCTCGCGGTCTGCGGCCAAGCGATCGAATCGTCGGCCCCGAAGCGGGCGGCCGCGGGGAGGCGCAAATGAGCCGCCTCGACGTCCGCCGCGCTTGCGAACTCGCCGAGCAGAGCGCGGCCCAGCGCTGGCTGATCGAGGGCCTGTGGGCCGAGTCCGCGGTCGGCATCGTCGGCGGCGAGCCGAAATGCTGCAAGTCTTTCCTCGGGCTGTGCATGGCCGTCAGCGTCGCCGCCGGCGTGCCTTGCCTCGGGCGCTTCCCGGTCGCCACGCGCGGCCCGGTGCTGCTCTTCGCCGCCGAGGACGCGCCCCACATCGTGCGCGCGCGCCTGCAAGGGATCTGCGCATTCGCAGGTGTCCCATGGGACAGCCTCGATATCCATGTCATCGTCGATCCGGTCGTCCGCCTCGACGTCCCGGCCGACCGCGCCCGCCTGCTCGCCGAGGTCGAACGCCTGCGGCCGCGACTCGTCGTCCTCGACCCCTTCGTCCGGCTGCACCGCATCGACGAGAACACCGCCTCCGAGGTCGCGCCGTTGCTCGCCTATCTGCGCGAGCTGCAGCGCACGCTCGGCTGCGCGGTCGTGCTGGTCCACCACGCGCGCAAGGGCGGCCACGCCCGCGCCGGCCAGGCGCTGCGCGGCTCGTCGGAGCTGCACGCATGGGGTGACAGCAATCTCTATCTGCGTCGTGACGGCGAGCGCCTGCTGCTGTCGATCGAGCATCGGGCGGCGGCATCGTCGTCGGGCCTCGAGCTCGAGCTCGCCGATCGTGGTAGCGGGCTCACGCTGCACGTCCGTGACGACATCGGCGCGCCAACGGCCGACCGCCCGCGCTCGCCCGCGGAGCGCGTCCTGGACGCCCTCGCCGACGCCACGGCCCCGCTGACCCGCCGCGAGCTCCGCGACGCGTGCCGCCTGCGCAACGCCACCCTCGTCGACACCCTCGCCGCGCTCCAGGCCGACGGCCGGGTCCGCGTCGACGCCGGCCAGATCCAGCTCGCCATCGCCTGACCGATTCCCCGTTCCGGTTCCCGCCACCCTTAAGGGCCCGCGGGAACGGGTACGGGGAATCGGCTTTTCCGATGACCAACCCCCACGTCCGCGATCCGCTGTCCATCAAGAAGCGTGCTCGTAGGCCCATCACTCTACGCGGCGCTGCTCACGGCATGGGCTCGGCGCCGGTCGGCCTCGAGGATGTCTCGAAGTATCCGGCCCTGTTCGCCGAGCTGGCGCGCCGCGGCTGGAGCGACACGGACCTCGAGAAGCTCGCCGGGCGCAACCTGCTCCGGGCCTTGCGCGCCGCCGAGGACGTCGCGCGGCGCTTGCAGGCGACCCGGCCACCCTCGCTGAGGACCCGCGAGCAGCTCGACGGTCCGGGCCGCAAGCGCGGGCCCTGAAGCCGACCCCGAGCGCACGCCGACCGCCCCTAAAGCGTCGCCCCCCGCGTCGACAAGCACCCCCCCATGCGCGCCATCAAGCGCTCACGGCTCCTCGCCGTCCTTGCCGCCGGGCACCGCCCACGTCTCCTCGGGCGCGTTGCCCTGGGCCAGCTCGGCGAGCCTGCGCTCGAGCGTCTCGACGCGGGCCGCGAACACGCGAACGACCTCGTCGAGGCCCTCGATGGTCTGGGTCTGGAACATGGCGCGAACTTCGAGGTCGACGAGGCGGCGCTCGAGCTCCTGGACAGTGGGGTCCGACATGCAGCGGGTGTAGGGGGCCGCGCGCGCCCTGGCAAGGCCCCGCAGACAAGACCGGGGGCACGGGGTAGGCTACGCCACCGCGATGCCCGAGTTCGTCCCGATCTCCGACCCTGGCGCGGGCCCTGACGCCCACGGCCGCATCCGCGTCGATCGCCGCGGCCCGCTCGTCGCCGACGCCGGCCGCCCGCCGCTGGTGATCCTCGGCGGCATGACCCAGACCCTGTCGAGCTGGGGCGGGCAGCTGCGGCCGCTCGCCGCCGACCGCCAGGTCCTCGTCTACGAGGCCCGCGGCCAGGGGCAGACCGAGCTCGGCCTCGCCGACGTGAGCCCGCCCCGCCACATCGAGGACTTCGCCGCCCTGCTCGCCGCCCTCGACCTCCCGACCCCCGTCGACCTGTGCGGCTTCTCGTTCGGCGGAAGGATCGCCCTGGCGATCGCCGCGCACCGCCCCGAGCTCGTGCGCCGCCTCGTGATCACCGGCGTCAGCGCCGGCCGCGGCGCCCTCGGCCGCGTCATCGTGCGCGCCTGGCGGGCCGCCCTCGCCACCGGCAACCTCGAGGCCCTCGCCTGGCTCAGCCTCGCCGACACCCTCGGCCCCACCTACCTCGACCGCAACGAGCCCATGCTCGCCGCGATGGTCCAGGCCGTCATCACCCGCAACCGCTACGAGGGCATCCGCGCCCTGTTCGAGCAGACCCTCGGCGACGACCCGGCCTGGCCGTTCCAGCCGACCGCCCTCGCCCCGCACATCCGCTGCCCCACCCTGCTCATCACCGGCGAGCTCGACCGCCTCGCCCCCGCCGCCGAGCTCGACGCCCTCGCCGCCCTGTTCCCCGAGCCTGCCCGGCGCCACGTCGTGCCCGGCGTCGGCCACACCGTCGCCATCGAGGCCGCCGAGGCCTGGCGCGGACTCGTACAAACGTTCCTGACCTGAAGGCCATGTCCCAATGAGCAACAGCTTCGGCGCCGCGTTTCGCGTGACCACCTTCGGCGAGTCGCACGGCGGCGGCCTCGGCGTGATCGTCGACGGCTGCCCTGCCGGTCACCCCTTCCCCTTCGCGCGGGTCGCCGCCCAGCTCACGCGCCGCCGACCCGGCCAGAGCAAGCTGACCTCGCCGCGACAGGAGGCCGACGAGCTGCGGGTCTTGAGCGGCCTCGAGCCCGGCACCGACCTGACCCTCGGCACCCCGATCGCCATGGTGTTCGCCAACAGCGACGCCCGCAGCAATCACTACGACGACCTCGCCGAGCTGTATCGACCCTCGCACGCCGATTACACTTACGACGCGCGCTACGGCGTGCGCGCGGTCGCGGGCGGCGGCCGCTCCTCGGCGCGAGAGACCGTCGCCCGGGTCGCCGCGGGGGCCCTGGCCGAGGACCTGCTGGCGACCCTGCACGGCGTGGAGATCGTCGCCTGGGTGGCCGAGGTCGCCGACGTGGTCGCGCCGCTCCCGGACCTCGCCACCCTCGACCGCGCCCAGGTCGACACCAGCCCGGTGCGCTGCCCCGACCCCGCGGCCGCGCAGGCGATGATCGCCGCGATCGACGACGCCCGCCGCGAGGGCGACACCGTCGGCGGCGTGATCCGCTGCATCGCCCGCAAGGTGCCCGCCGGCTGGGGCGCCCCCGTCTTCGACAAGCTGACCGCCGGCCTCGCCCAGGCGATGATGAGCCTGCCCGCCAGCCGCGGCTTCGAGATCGGCGACGGCTTCGCCGCCACCCGCCTGCGCGGCTCCCAGCACAACGACCCCTTCGCCGTGCATCCCGACCGCGCACAGATCTTCACGACCACCAATCACAGCGGCGGCATCCAGGGCGGGATCTCCAACGGCGAGACCCTCCGCTTCGCCGTCGCCTTCAAGCCCGTCGCCACCCTGTTCCGCCCGCAACACACCGTGACCCGCGACCTCCAGCCCGTCATCTTCCAGCCCAGAGGTCGCCACGACCCCTGCGTGCTGCCCCGCGCGGTCCCCATGGTCGAGGCCATGGCCGCCCTCGTGCTCTGCGACCACATGCTGCTCGCCCGCCTCGCGCGCGTGGCAGACCTCGTCCCCAGGCCGCCGACCGACGACGCGACCTGAGCACCGGCGCGAGCCCCGACGTGCAGCCTCCGCCGGCGAGCAACAAAACCATGCGCTCCCTCACGCACCAAACGGGCCGCCGCCCCGGGCCTCGCGTCAGTCTCGGTGGGAGACTCGCCGACCATCCCAGGCGCCGCGCCCCTCTCGCGCGCGTGGCGGACCTCCCATGAGCAAGCCCGAGCGCCCGAAGCTGCGGATCGTCCCCGGCGGCCGCGACGACCCCAAACCGGGCAAGCCCCGCGGCGGCCTCGTCGACGTCGACGCCGCCTTCGTCGGCGAGCAGGTCATCCACGCCGAGGCGCGCCCGGCCCCGAAGGCGCTCACGGCTGGCCCCGGGGACAGTGTCCCCAAGGACATGCCCGAAGAGGCAGGTCGTCGCCTCGCCCCCGGCGCGCCGCTCTCACCGGGCACGGTGCCGCTCGAGCTGGCCCTGCACCTGCGCAGCGGCGAGGCGCTGGTGTGGTGGGACGCCAAGGCGACGCACGACCTGCGCCCGACCTACATCGTGCTCGCCGCGTGCGTGCTGGTGTTGCTGGTGGTGACCGCGGTGTCGCCGAGCTTCTGGTCGCAGCCCTGGTCGGACCTGTGGCCGCCGGTCGCGGCCCTGTTCTCGCCGATCGCGCTGTTGCTGGTGCGCGAGCAGCTGAGCCTGCGCTCGCTGATGGTCACCGACACGGCGATCGTCGAGGTCACGCGCAGCGGTCAGGTCTCGCGGCTGGTGTTCTCGGCGGTGCGCCGGGTCCAGCGCGACCCCCTCACCGGCGGCGTGCTGCTCTCGGGCAAGGACACCAAGATCCGCGTCCCGCCGGCCCTGGCCGAGAGCGCCCGCGCCGCGATCGCCACCCAGCGCCGCAGCGTCCTGCGCGGCGACGCCAGCCCGCCGATCGACCCCCTCGGCTGGATGCCCGGCGCCCGCAAGAACAACTGACAGCGCCCTCGCCGCCCGCGAAGAAAGTCACCGCGCGGCAAACCAGGGGCCCGCGCGGGCTGTGGCACACTCCCGCCCGTGAGCCCCCGCCAGGACATCGCCGCCGCCCGCCGCATCGTCATCAAGCTCGGCACCCACGTCATCACCCACCCGGGCGCCGGCCTCGCGCTCGGCCGCCTGTGCAGCCTGGTCGAGGGCGTCGCCGACGTGCACCGCCAGGGCCGCGAGGTCATCCTCGTCTCGAGCGGCGCCGTCGGCATGGGCCAGCGCGCGCTCGGCCTGACGCGCCGGCCGGACTCGCTGGGCCTGCGCCAGGCCTGCGCCGCGGTCGGCCAGGGCCAGCTGATGGCGCTCTACAGCCAGAACTTCGGCCAGCTCGGCATCAAGGTCGCGCAGGTGCTGCTGACCCAGGAGGACCTCGGCGAGCGCGACCGGGCGCTGTGCGTGCGCACGACCCTGACCCGCCTGCTCGAGCTCGGCGTCGTCCCGATTTTGAACGAGAACGACAGCGTCAGCGTGCGCGAGCTGGTCGAGTACCGCCGCGGCCAGGGCCAGGACTCGCCCGCGCTCGAGTTCGGCGACAACGACGGCCTCTCCGCGCGCGTCGCCGTCGCCCTCGACGCCGACCTGCTGGTCCTGCTGACCGACGTCGATGGCCTCTACACCGCCAACCCGCGCAGCGACCCCGACGCCCGGCGCATCGCCGAGCTCGCCGACATCGACGACACCACCCTCGCGCGCGCCACTGGCACCTCGACCGGCGGCACCGGCGGCATGGCCAGCAAGCTCGAGGCGGCGCGCCTCGCCAGCCGGGCCGGCATCGCCGTGTTGATCACCAGCGGCCACCACCCCGGCGCGCTCGAGCGCGCCCTCTCCGGCCAGGACATGGGCACGCTCGTCGTGCCGAGCAACCGCAGGTCCGCCCACCGCCGCCAGATCGCCGCCGGCAGCCCGAGCCGCGGCGCCCTGTTCGTCAACGACGGGGCGATCGCCGCCCTCGCCGAGCGCAAGGCCTCGCTGCTGCCCGTCGGCCTGGTCCGCGTCGACGGCGAGTTCTCGCGCGGCGACGTCGTCGAGGTCCGCGACGGCAGCGGCCGCATCCACGGCCGCGGCCTCATCAACTACGACGCCGGCGACTGCCGCCAGCTGATCGGCCGCCAGAGCGGCGAGATCGCCAGCATCCTCGGCTGGCGCGGCTACGACGCCCTGATCACGCGCGACAACCTCGTGCTCTCGGAGGTTTGATCCCCGGACGGCCCCCGGAGTACCCTGCGCGGGTGCTCGACAGAATCCGCCTGCAGAATTTCAAGACCCACCGCGACACCGAGATCCCGCTCGGCCGCCTGACGGTGTTGGTCGGCCCCAACGGCGCCGGCAAGTCGAGCGTACTGCAAGCGATCGAGATTGTCGGGAAAGCCCTCCCGTCACTGGACCACGAGTCGGTTAAGACTCGAGCGCGCGACGACGAAGAGATTGGCTCTTGTTCCATCGAAGCCCACGGGATGACAGACGCTGGCCAAGCGTGGCAGTTTATCACCCAGGAAAAGTCAAGCGAAAAGCAGCCGAATAACCGCTCCAATCTCCTTCGAGAGCTACGAACAACGTTGCTCATCCCCGATTTTGAGCGGTTGGCCGAGCCCGTCCCTTTTTCGCAGCTGGAGCCCAAGTTGGAAAGGGATGGCTTTGGGCTGGCGGAGGTCGTGGCCGCGATGCGATTGGTCGATGATGCGAGCTTCAAGGCCCTTCAGGCTGCGCTACAGGCTGTCGTGCCACAGGTGGAGAACATTGGGGTTAGGCGGACACGCGTGAGCGTCCAAAAGCTAGCGCCACATTCGACAAAAGAGGGTCCAATAACCTCGATCAGTAAGGAAATGCAGCTAGGCCACGAGCTGACATTTGATGTCTCTGGACGGAGAGGGATCTCAGCGAGGATGATGAGTGGCGGCACCATGCTCACGGTCGGCATCCTCGCCCTGCTCTACAGCAAAGCCCGGCCGCGCATCCTACTGATCGACGATATCGACCACGGCCTGCACCCACGCGCGCAGTGGGACCTACTCAAACAATTGCGAAAATTGCTCCAGCAATTCCCCGACCTGCAGATCGTCGCCACCAGTCACTCGCCGGACCTCGTCGATGAGCTCGATCCCTCCGAGGTCATCGTCCTCGCCCTGCGCGAGGACGGAACCTCCGCTGCCAAGCCGCTCACCGAGTGCCCGCGTAAAGACATGCTCGACGTCTTGAAGGCGGGCCAGTTGTGGAGCGCAATCGGGGAAGACTGGGTGAAGGCCGAGGGCTCCAAGGAGCCCGCCCAGTGACGCTGCGCATCTTGGTCGTCTGTGAGGCGCCAGCGGACTTTCGCACGGCATCGGAGCTCGCCGATCGGGTGCTGCGTGAACGCATCGACTGGCTCGACGGGACACTGTTGCCCTCCGTTCGCCAGTGGTGGGAACTCGATCCTGACCATTCTTTCCTGCGCTGGGACGCGCTCGACAAGGTCGCGGAGGCGCAGGGCTATCGCCGCTTGCGGCCGCGCTCGCGCTTCTGCGGGGAGCCCGGAGCGGCCGATGCCGCCGCTGCCGACAAGGCGCTGCTGCTCGCTGCGTTCATGGTGAAGAAGGGCGACCCCATCGCGGTACTCCTGATTCGTGATTCGGACGGCGACGACGAGCGTCATGTCGGACTCAATCAGGGGCGCACCACCGAGCCGGGCACGAGCTGGCCTTTCCGCGTCGTGATCGGTCTGGCGCACCCCAAGCGTGAAGCCTGGGTGCTCTCCGGCTTCGAGCCGAAGGATGATGCAGAACGCGAACGCTTGGGTGAGCTCAGAGCGGAGCTCGGCCGCGACCCCTGCCGCGACTCGCATGAATTCGCCGCACGCACGAAGGGCTCGAAGCGGGACATCAAGCGGATCCTCGAACACTTGACCGGAGGCGACCTCGCTCGCGAGGCCACGTGCTGGCAAGAGACCTCGCTCGAGCGCCTGCGGCAGCGCGGCCAGCACAATGGCCTCGCCGCCTATCTCGCCGAGATCGACGAGCACATCGTCCCCCTGCTTTCTCCGCAGTAACAGGCACCCCATGTCCAAGATCCGTGACCAAGCCCGGGCCGCCCGCAAGGCCGGCCGTAGCCTCGCCGCCCTGCCGGGCCCCGCCCGCAGCGCCCTCCTGCACGACCTCGCCGCCGCCCTGCGCGACCCCGCGGCCCTGCCGGGCCTGCTCGCCGCCAACGCCGAGGACCTCGCGCTCGCCCGCGCCGCGCTCGAGCGCGGCGAGATCGATCCGGCCCGCTACAAGCGCCTCGGCCTCGACGCCGACAAGCTCGCCAGCGTCGCCGACGGCCTCGACCAGCTCGCCGCCGCCCCGGAGCTGCTCGGCCGCGCCGACCTGCGCCGCGAGCTCGACGAGGGCCTCGTGCTCGAGCGCGTGCCCTGCCCGCTCGGCGTGCTCGGCGTCGTCTTCGAGGCGAGACCCGACGCGGTCCCGCAGATCGGCGGCCTCGCGCTCAAGAGCGGCAACGCGGCGGTGCTCAAGGGCGGCCGCGAGGCCCTGCACAGCAACCGTGCGCTGGTCGCCGTGCTGCACCGCGTGCTCGCGGCCCACGGCCAGGACCCCGCCTGCATTGCGCTGCTCGAGCAGCGCGAGGAGCTCGAGGAGCTGCTCGGCCAGCACGACCTGATCGACCTGATCATCGCTCGCGGCGGCAAGGCCTTCGTGCACCACGTCCAGGCCAACACCAGGATCCCGGTGATGGGCCACGCCGAGGGCCTGTGCCACCTCTATCTCCACGCCGCCGCCGACCCGGCGATGGCCGCCGCGGTCGCCGTCGACGCCAAGTGCAGCTACCCCGCCGCCTGCAACGCGATCGAGACCCTGCTCTGGGAGCCCGCGGCCGCGCCCGCCCTCGACGCCTGCGTCGCCGCGCTGACCGCCGCGGGCGTCGAACTGCGCGCTTGCGAGCAGACCCGCGCGAGGCACCCCGACCTGCGCCCCGCCACCGACGCCGACTGGGACAGCGAGTACGGCGCCCTCATCCTCGCCATCCGCCAGGTCCCGGGCCTCGACGGCGCGCTCGCCCACATCGAGGCCCACGGCTCGCGCCACACCGAGGCCATCATCACCGAGGACGCCGCCGCCGCCGACCGCTTCCTCGCCGAGGTCGACGCCGCCGACGTGTTTTTAAATGTCAGCACTCGCTTCGCCGACGGCTACCGCTTCGGCCTCGGCGCCGAGGTCGGCATCTCGACGGGCAAGCTCCACGCCCGCGGCCCCGTCGGCGCCAGCGGCCTGCTCACATATCGCTGGCTGCTGAGGGGCCACGGCCACATCACCCGCGACTACGGCCCCGGAAAGCGCCGCTTCACCCACCGCGACCTGCCCTGAATCCTGGGACTGGGCGGCGGCTGTGATACTCGGCCCGCCGCTTCACCCACCGCGACCTGTGAGCCCCATCAGCCACGCGCCCTGACACACTCCAGTGCATCCATGAATTCTTGGAAATCGCACACAGAGGCCCGCTGTTTCTCGAGATCTCTGAAGATCCCCTCCAGGATGTAGAGGGCCAATTTTTGGGGGACGACCATCCACATTGGATTTCCGAACGTGCTCGGATAGCCCAACTCGCTCTCCCCCACCATCCAACGCATTCCGATCAGCTCGTGCTCGGAGTCTTTGTAGCGCCCTTTGATCAAGGCGATCTCGCCGTCGAAGTAGAAGACTTCTTTGTACGGAAAATTACCAGGTCTTGGGAATGTCATGGTCTCGCTCCCTGGAACAGAAACGGCACGAGCAACCAGCTGCGCTGTTTCCACGCCGCGAACTCTGGATACCGCGACAGCGAGCGGTCCTTGCGCAGCATGTTCGGCAGCCAGCTCCCGAACAGGGCCGCGCCGAGCACCAGCATCGGCGCCCAGTGCATGCCGAGCAGGCAGAACGGCAGAGCTGCCCTTGTGGGTGTCGATGAAGAATTTATGCGGGAGTTCCATGCGCGCGGGCCCTCCGGGTCGGCGCATGGTGCCACGTGCCGCGGGCGCTGACACCGGCAATTGTGCCCGTGCGGGTCACAGGCAGGTCGGCTGCGACGAGGCGACGTTGCCGGGCAGAAACGGGCGGATCTGCTTGATCACCAGCTTGCCCGCGCGGTTGAACTTGAACTCGAGGTCGAGCAGGACCTCCGCGGGCGCGTGCTCGCCGGGGTCGACCGGGTAGACCGCCGCCACCGAACTGAGCAGCGCGCCGAGTTCGCGCAGCTGCTCGTCGCTGAGCACGTGCGCCCCCGCGGGCACCAGCGACGAGGCCGCCGCCCGCTCGATCGTCGTCACCGCGCCATCCACGATCGTCAGGCGGTCGAGCTCGGCCGTGACACCCGCGGGCGGGCTGACGACATCGACCTCGCCGGCCTGCACATTGATCGTGTAGCGCCCATCCTTGCTGTCGGCCGGGTTGCCGGTGAACGCCACCCCGTTGGCCTGCTCGTCCTCGTGGCGCAGGCTGACCAGCACGCCCATCGCCGTGCGGGCGTGGTCGATCTGATAGTATTCGCGCTCCTCGAAGGCGCCGAGGCTCCACAGGCTGGCCCACACCTGCTTGATCGCCGCGTCGATGCTGCGCCGGCCCTTGTCGGGGTCACAGGCCGAGGCTCCGTCGGCGCCGGGCTCGTCGAGGGCGCAGGCGCTGACCGAGGTGTAGAGCCCCGCGCCGTTGAACTCGACCCCGTCCTCGACGTTCGACGACGAGCGAAACCGGACCATGACCGCGGGGTCGCCGAAGGTCGCCTCGATCTGCGCCTGGAGGGCCGCGCGCAGGGCCGGGTCGACCGCGCCCTTGTGCAGCATCGCCGAGGCCAGCGCGGCCAGGTTGGCCCGGCGCAGCGCCGAGTCCGAGCGAAACTTCGGGTCCGCCAGCCACAGCGTGATCGTGTCGGCGAAGCTGATCACCTGCGGCGCGCCATCGATCCCGATCTCCCAGCTGTTGCTGGCCATGAAGTCGAGATAGTGCGCGACCGGGACCCCGAAGCCGGGCGTCTGATAGACCGGGTCGAGGGTCGCATAGAGCGTCGCCAGGCCGGTGACCTTGCCGCCGAAGCGGCCGATCGCCGCGCCGCGCTCGCTGGCCGTCGCGCTCGGGATCTCGTGCAGGTCCAGCAATACGTGAAACGCCGGATCCGGCGGGTGCTCGATCGCCACGCTCGGCCGGTTCGTCGCCCAGAACGCCGCCGCCTCCTCGGGCGTCGCCGCGACCACGCTGTACGCGTCGCCGGTCGCCCGCAGCCGCACCAGCGCGCCGTCGAAGGGCGCGAAGGCGGCCAGCGGATCCGCGACGAACAGGTTGGGCGTGCCGCGTCGGGCCGCCAGCACATTGAGGTGACTGAGCACGTCCTGGCGGGTGCCCGTGACCACCCCGGCCATCACCCCGACCAGGTCGCGCGAGGCCGTCTCGAGCACGAGGATATCCTGCCAGCCGAAGGTCCCGCTCGCGCTCGCGGCCTGCTCGGCCGTGTAGCGGCGCACGCGGCCGTAGGCGGTGCCGGCCGAGTACACCTCATAGGATATCATCGACTCGCCGCCGATCACCACCGGGACCCGCGGCTCGGGCCAGCCGAGCGCCTTGCCCTGCTGGGCGGCCGTCAGCGGCACGAAGCCCAGCGGCCCGACCGCGAAGCGCTCGCGCAGCAGGTGGCTGATCGCGTAGACCTCGGGCTCGTCCAGCAGCTCGGCCGGCTCGTCGGGGGTCTCGACCGTGAAGCCGTGGCGCACCGGCAGGTCGTCGCCGCGCAGCTCGTAGATGCTGCCGGCGATCATCGAGCGCGTCGCCCGGCGATAGACCAGCGCTTGATAATGCAGGAAGCCGAAGTTCGGGAACAGCGGCGCGAAGGCGTCGCGCAGCAGGCAATAATGCAGCGGATAATAGTTGGTGTCGGCGAACAGCGTCGGCAGGGCCGCGTCCGCGCGGGCCGGCGCCAGGTACTTGCCGACGCGCCGCACGTCGCGGCGCTTGCCCGAGCCGACCGAGACCCGCTCCCACTCGCTGGCATCGGCCACCTCGAGCACACAGGCGCTGTGTCCGACGCGCGCCGCGGCCTCCTCACAGACCTCGCCGTGCGGTGCGCAGCCGGCCACCGGGTCGCCCATGTGGCCCGGCTCGCAGTAGCAGGCCCCGTCCAGCGGGTCGCAGGCCGCATGCGATCCGCAGGACACCTTGCCGGCCGCGCACAGGTCCATCGGCTCCGCGCCGGGCTCGGCGCAGCCGGAAACCAGCAGGCCCGCGAACAGGCCGAGCCTCGCGGGGCGCGTCATCGTCGCCCCCTGCGCCTGCGCCGGGCCAGGCCGAGCAGGCCGGCGAGTCCGAGCAAGGTCGCGCCGCCGGAGCCCTCGTCGCTGCTGTTGCAGCCACAGCCCTTGTCGCCGTCCTCACCGCCGCCGGCGGTGCCGGAGTCGGGGTCGGGCTGCGGGCCCACCGGCTCGCAGTTGTCGAGGTTCCAGGCGCCGTTCAGCTCCTCGCACTGTTGCAGCGCGCAGGTCAGCGTCTCGGGCACGGCGATCGCTTGCGGGCCGAGCTGGTCGACGACCGCGTCGCCGAAGCACAGCGAGGCGCTCGTCGTGATCGCGCCGCTGGCGAGGTCGAGGGCCTCGAGCGCCGCGCAGAACGGCGCGTCCGAGACGAAGCCGAACGAGGGGTCGAACGAGGTGCTCGGCGGGGTGCCGACGATCCGCCGGGTGTACAGGATCTGCTGCGCCGCGGGCCCCTCGGCCGCGGGTGTACCGGTGAATACGACCGAGAGGTGGCCGGTGCCGCTGATCGGCGCGCACACGGCCGCGTCGTAATAGACGCTGTCACCGCTGCTGCCGCAGCCGCCGTAGCTGACCGACGGCGCCTCGCCCTCGCAGCAGGCCAGCGTCGCCAGGCTGACGGTCGGCTCGACCGTCACGCTCGGCACGCCGCTCAGGCCCGGCTTGCCCAGCGGCGCGCCCGGCTCACTGGCGATCACCACGTCGCTGACGATCGGCAGCGTCACGTCCGCGCAGACGACCCCGTCGGGGTTCACGTTGGTGACGCTGCCGCTCAGCTTGTAGGTCGCGCCCGGCACCCACGCGACCTCGGGGCGCCAGACCACCACGCCCGGCAGCGGGCTGAGCTCGAGCGCGCCGGCGACCGGCTGGCCCTCGAGCGTGACAGCGAGCTCGACGCTGGCGAGCGCCGCGTCGTCCCAGCTGCCCTGGCGCGCGCCCTGCAGCACGAGCACCCCGTCGCTGGGGATCTGCTGGGCGTTGTGCGGCGCCAGCGTCGACCAGAACTCGAGCGTGTCGCAGGGGTCGTAGTAGTAACCAGGACAACCGGCGTCCGCCACGGGGATCGGGAACGACAGCGCCAGCGCAGCAATTAAGTCAGAAAGCATCCGCACAGCGTAAGACATCGCCGGGCCCGCGTCATCCGTGGTCCCGTGGACCCATCTCCGCCCGCGCACGCGCGGTCCCGGCGATGGCTCTGCTCGCCGCTTGCCGGGGCCGGGCCGCCGTGGCAGCCTGCCCGCGGATGCCCCTGAACGACCTGATCGCCGGGCTGCGCCGTCCCGAGGCCTTCGGTCACCCCGAGGGCACCCCGGTCGAGGTCGTGCAGACCCACGTCTCCGTGGTCTTCCTCGTCGGCGAGGACGTGTACAAGCTCAAGAAGCCGCTCGACCTCGACTTCCTCGACTACTCCACGCTCGAGCGCCGGCATCACTTCTGCGAGCTCGAGGTCTCGCTCAACCGGCGGCTCGCGCCGGATGTCTACCTCGGGGTCGTCGAGCTCCGGCGCGACGCCGCGGGCGCGCTGCGGGTCGGCGGCGCCGGCGAGCTCGTCGAATATGCGGTGCACATGCGCCGGCTGCCCGACGAGGCGACGCTGGGCCGGCGCCTCGCTCGCTGCGAGGTCGACCCCGCGACGATGCGGCGCATCGGCGGCAAGGTGCACGGCTTTCACCGCGCGGCCCGGCGCGGCCCCGAGGTATCAGCCTGGGCGACCTTCACCGCCGTGGCCGCCAACGCCCGCCAGAACTTCGCGCAGCTGGCCGGGCTCGGCCTGATCGGCGAGAAGCTGCTGACCAGGCTCGAGCGCTGGACCGAGGACGCCCTGAATCGTCACCACCGGGTGATCGAGGGCCGCGCGCGGCGCCAGATCGCCTGCGACACCCACGGCGACCTGCGCGTCGACCACCTCTATCTATTCCCGGACCGCCCGCCGCCGCGCGATCTGGTGATCCTGGATTGCATCGAGTTCAGCGACCAGTTTCGCTGCGCCGACCCGATCGCCGACCTCGCATTCCTGGTCATGGACCTGCGCCGCATCGGCCACCCCGAGGCCGGCGAGGCCCTGATCGACGGCTACTTCGCCGCCTATGATCAGTGCCTCGCCGGGCGCCCCGATCCCGCCTGCTCCGCGTACGACGAGCGCGCCGAGGGCCGCGCCCTGCTCCCGTTCTACACCGCCTATCGTGCCACCGTGCGCGCCAAGGTCGACGCCATGAAGGCCGCCGAGCCCGAGGTCGAGGCCGAGGCCGCCGCCGCCGCCCTGCGCTCCGCCCACCAGCACCTCCTGCTCGCCCTGCGCGAGCTCCAGCCGCCCGGCCTGCGCCCCTGCCTCGTGCTCGTCGCCGGCCTCCCGGGCACCGGCAAGTCGACCCTCGCCCGCGCCTTCGCGGCCGAGGGCTTCGTGTGGGTCCGCTCCGACGCGGTGCGCAAGCAGCTCGCCGGCGTCGCCCCGGAGAGCCCGGCGAGCGCCCCGATCGGCGAGGGCATCTACAGCGCGGCCTGGACCGAGCGCACCTATCAGCGCTGCCTCGACCACGCGCGCGCCGCCCTGCTCGACGGCGAGCGCGTGGTGGTCGACGCCAACTTCAAGGCCGCGGCCCAGCGCGCCCCCTTCGTCGAGCTGGCGCGCTCGCTGGGCCTGCCGCTGCAGGTGCTGCTGTGCACCAGCGAGCCGGAGGTGGTCGAGGCTCGCCTGTCCCGGAGGACAGGCGACGTCTCGGACGCCGGCGTCGCGGTCTACCGCCAGGCCTGCGCGCAATGGGAGCCGATCGGCCATGACATCGAGGTCAGCAGGATCGACACCAGCGGCCCGCCCGAGGCCGCCGTGTCGGCGGCGTTCAGCGCACTCACCCGTCACGGCCTCGCGCCCGGACACCCGCACTGACGGCAAACCAGCGGCGCCACCGCGCTGGCATGAGCGTGCGACCGGTCCCACCCTGCACCCATGCCGCGCAAGCTCGAACCGCTACCCGACCTTCGTGAGGCCTCACGACTGCGGCCCGGCGGAATACGCCCCGCGAGCCGCCTCGCCGCCCGCCTCGACTCGCCGACGCTGCCCGACTTCGAGTCGTTCCAGGTGGCCGACCGCCTGCACGCAGCCGCGGTCCTTTATTATGCGGCTGGGCTCGATCGCCTGTGTCTGTTCAGCGTCGCCGATCGAGTCGTGCGCCTGTTTATCGACCGACGATTGGCGCTGCCGCCGGGCCCACTCGTCCACGCCTATGCCAGGGCCCAGACCGGCTTCCCCGCCGCGGAGGAGCGCGCCGCCGCCTGCGCACAGGTCCTCGGCGCCGGCAAGCACGAGGCCGCTGCGCTCCTCGATCCCTGGCTGCACAGCGTCGTCGCGCAACCCGCTGACCCCCTCGCCTGCGCCGTCGTCGGTCGCGCCCTCGCGGCCGAACTCTCGCGCCACAGCAGCCCGATCGTCACCCGCATCCACGCCCACCAGCGCGCCGCCGTCGAGCTGCTGAGCGATCCCGGCGTGCTGCTGGCCTTCGGCGACCGCGACCTGTGGCACCTCGTCGAACGCATCGCCGCCCAGTACCTGGCGCGGCCGCTCGACGTCCCGCACCTGCGCGGTCGCGCCATCATCGGCAGCGCCGCCCTCGTGTGGCTCGCGGATCACACCGCCGCCGACGAATTCGACCCCGACGAGTCGCTCATTCACCTCGCCACGCGCTGGCAGGCCCTGACCCGCTGACCCGCTGACCCGCTGACCCGCTGACGAGCCGACACTGCGACCGTAACAGCGTTCTGCCTTGACACGGCCAGGGGCTGTCGATACCGTCTTTTTGATGCTCCGTTGCTGTCTATCTGCCACTGCCCTGTTCCTGCTCTCTTGCGGCGCCGAAAAGGCCGAGGATCCCGGTTCGCTGCTCGACCTGACGATGGCGAGTAGCGTCGGCGTGCTGCTCGACGACCTCCCGCTGGCCGACCGCGATCGCGTCGCCCAGATCCTGCTGGCCGAGCCGGCCGCGACCTGGGAGGCGCGCGCGGGCCTGCAGGTCGAGACGACCTACTATCGCCTGACCTTCCGCAACTTCTACTACGAGGGCCTCGGCCAGCTCCCGCTGCCCCCGCGCGAGCAGTGGACGCTCGCGGTCGGCACGCCCGAGCGGCGCACGATCGACGGCCACGACCTCGTCGTCGTCGACTACACCTTCGCCAGCACGCTGCTGTCGGGCGTCGACCAGCCGGCCCTGGCCGACCCCAAGCTCGCGGAGATCGGCGGCGTCGTCGAGGAGGCCTACGTGCTGCCGGCCGACCCCGAGATGCTGCTCGAGCGCACCGGCTACGCCTGCATGAACGAGGAGGACTTCCCGCCCAACAGCGTCGACACCGAGAACGCCCGCACCTTCTTCGACGACCTCTGCGAGGCCGGCAAGGACTCGAAGTGTCACGTCACGGAGTTCCCGGCCCAGTCCTGCGTCGAGGCGCTGCGCGCCAACGTCGGCGCCGTCGACACGGTGTTCCGCTTCGAGCGCAAGCCCTGGGACAGCGCCCGCGCCGACGCGGTGCGCTACTCGGAGCAGGTGGCCGGCGGCCCGCAGCTCGCCGCGGTGCAGGCCGGCGTCGAGGACAATCGCATCGTCTATCGCTACTACGACGCCGACTCCTGCGCGATCGCCGAGGGCTGCGTCGGCGGCTCGGGCTGGCGGCGCCTGCTGCAGTTCACCGCGACCATGCACAACCGCGGCGACGAGGACGCCTTCATCGGCGACGTCGGCCCCGGCAGCGCGCCGGTGGTCAACAACATGGTGTCGCTGAGCGAGTGCCACGGCCACATGCACTTCAACCACTACGGCAACTTCAGCTTCGGCGACGGCGACCAGGCGCTGGGCTCGAAGCGGGCGTTTTGCCTCGAGAGCACCTCGCGCTACTCGAACACCGAGCTGTCGCCGCTGGTCCACCCCTACACCTGCAGCTTCCAGGGTACCGCGGCCGGCTGGGGCGACGACTACATCGCCGGCCTCGACTGCCAGTGGGTCGACATCACGCCGATCGACAGCAGCGGCGGCGTGGAGGCGCCGCTGAGCTTCCACGTCAACCCGGAGGGCTTCCTGTGCGAGGGCGCGCTGACCCGCGACGCCGCCGGCGAGGTCACCTTCGAGGTGACGGACTTCACGAACGAGGCGGGCGAGCCCGAGAACCGCTACGCCTGCACGCAGCGCGCGGAGTGGGCCGCCGACAACGAGGCGAAGACGATGGTCGCGGTGCCCGAGGAGGGCGGCCTGGTGACGGGGCCGTGCAAGCGCGGCCAGCTCGGCGAGAAGCGCAACTGCGGCTTCGTCAAGCAGGCCGACCTGCAGAGCTGCGTACCGGGCGGGAAGACGACCCTGTCGTGCAGCGTGGCCCCCGGCGACAAGCCGCAGGCGCTGCGCGTGTGCGAGACCAGCGCGGTGCTCGGCCACGGGATCCCGTGCCTGTACCGCGACGCGCTCGCCAGCGTGACGATCACCGACCAGCCGGTCGAGCTCAGCTTCACCTGCCCGTCGCCGCGTGACGCCGACGAGCCGGGCGGCGCCTACGCGACCTATGCGACGCCAGCCTACGGCGCCGACCCGGCCGGCACCATCACCTGCCAGTAGCGCGGCGCCGCAGCAGGCCCAGCAGCAGCAAGCACGCGGCGCCCCCGGCCGCGTCGCCTGAGCCGGCTGAGCCCTGCGTACATGCACAGCCGGCGTCCGGGGTGACCTCGGTGGCCCCGGTGTCCGCGCTCCCGGACGGCGGCGGCGGGCAGTACAGGGCCTCCGGTGGCGCGTCGTCGCGGCACATGTCCGCGGGCTCGTCCGGCGGATCGCCATCGCTGCTCGTCGGCGAGAGAACGGCGAGCACGTGCAGCAGCTCGGGTGCCTCGAGCATGCCGTGACGGCCGAGTGGATCGTCGACGCGGACCCGCAGCCGCACATCCTCACCGTGGACCTCGGCCGGCGGCGTCCATGGCACCGACACGACCGTGTCCGTCACCGCGACCTCCGCGAGCGGCTGCCACACGGGCGCGTCCTCGTGACGGGCGTACTCGAGGCGCAGCGAGGACCCGGGCATCGCCGATACACAGACCGGGATCTCGAGCTTCTGATCGGCGTAGACGAAGGTCTCGCGCTGCGCCAGCGCGGCGACCGGGGGCGCCTCGTCCGGATCCGGGCCGGCGACGATCTTGAACACACCCCAGCGCGGCGACCACAGGTGACGCGGCGGCTGATAGGTGTAGCCCGCGATCACGTAGGGGCCGGGTGTCAGCGCCGAGACGTCCCAGTCGACGCCGCCGAGCGCGACCTCGCAGGTGAGCGGCCGGCGATCGTCGTCGGCGCTGACGCGCCACCAGCAGTCGGCCCAGACCGCGCTCTCGGCCAGCAGATCGCCGGGCTCGAGCGGGAACAGCGGGATCTGCAGCGCCTTCGCGGCCGCCACGTCGGCGCTCGAGATCCACTGCGGCAGCGCCTCGCCGGGCGCGGGCGGTCGACACAGGGCGAGGAACTGATGCGTCGGCGCGGCGTAGCTGCCGGCGCAGGTGTCCTCGACCGGGAAGCTGTAGTCGAGGTGCACCACCGGCGTCGCTATGCGATCGACGACCGTCAGGCAGACCTCGCCGTGGTGCACGATCGGCGTGCGGTCGCGCAGGGCGTCGCCGGCGTGGGCGACGCCCTGCACCAGGAAGACCACGCACCCGCAGGCGACGATCCACGCGACGGCGACAGCACGACGGTTCTCTGGGCCATGTCGTTTCGTATGCATAGGTGAAGCGAGCAGCGGAGCATAACCCACGACCCGGGCCGTCGGCGAGCCCGCCGTGGCCCGGCGCACGGCTGCGCGTATGGTGCGCACGAAACAGAGGGATCGCCGCCGAACCTGCGGATCTCGCCAAGCCGCGCTGTGATACACTCCCGCGTGCAGTTCATCGCCGCCGACATCGATCGTGTGCTCGCCGAGCGCTTCGGCTTCACCGACTTCCGTCCGGGTCAGCGCGAGAGCGTCGAGGCGCTGCTCGGCGGCGGCAGCCTGCTGTGCATCCAGCCGACCGGCTACGGCAAGAGCCTGCTGTATCAGTTGCCGGCCGCACTGCTCGGCGGGATCACGCTCGTCGTCTCGCCGCTGCTCGCGCTGATGCGTGACCAGCTCGGCCACCTCAACGACCGCTTCGGCCTGCCCGCGGGCAGCATCAACAGCGACCAGAGCGAGGAGGAGAACGCCGCCACCCGGGCCGCCGCCGCGGCCGGTGAGCTCCAGCTGCTGTTCGTCTCGCCCGAGCACCTCGATCACGTCGAGCGCTTCGCGGCGCTCGCGGCCCTGCCGGTGCGCCTGGTCGTGGTCGACGAGGCGCACTGCATCTCGACGTGGGGCCACGACTTTCGCCCCGCGTACCGGCAGATCGTGCACCTGCTGCGCGCGCTGCAGGAGCGCCACCCGCAGCTGCGCGTGCTCGGCCTGACCGCGACCGCCGACGAGCGCGTCGAGGCCGACATCCGCGACCAGCTGCAGGGGCCCGGCGGGACGCCGCTGCAGGTCCACCGCAGCGGCATGGACCGCCCGAACATCTCGCTCGCGGTGGTCGGCCTCGCCGGCATGGCGCGCAAGCTGGCCTACCTTGCGCAGATCGTGCCGCGCCTGCCCGCGCCGGGCCTGCTGTATTGCGCGACCCGCGAGCACACCGAGCTCGTGGCCGAATATCTGCGCGCGCGCGGCCTGTCGGCGGCGGCGTATCACGCGGGCCTCGAGCCCGAGCACAAGCGCGAGCTGCAGGCCGACTTCCTCGCCGGTCGCTACCCGGCGATCGCGGCCACCAACGCGCTCGGCATGGGCATCGACAAGTCGGACCTGCGCTACGTCGTGCACGTCGACGTGCCGGGCTCGGTGACCGCCTATTATCAGGAGGTCGGCCGCGCCGGCCGCGACGGCGAGCCGGCCCGCGGCATCCTCCTCTTCGACCCCGAGGACAGCAGGATCCAGGAGCACTTCATCGACTCGGCCCAGCCGCAGCCCGAGGACTTCAGCGCCTTGCTCGCCGCGATCGCCGACGCCGACGAGCCGCCCGGCCTCACCGCCCTCAAGGTCCGCACCGGCCTGCACCCGACCCGCGTCACCGTCGTCGTCGCCGAGCTGGTCGAGCAGGGCTTCTTGCGCAAGCGCAGCAGCGGCGGCAAGCAGGTCTACGAGCGCACCGACAGGACCGACGCCCCCGAGCTCGCCCGCTACCGCAACCAGCTCGCCGTGCGCCTGCGCGAGCTCGAGTCCATGCTCGCCTACGGCCGGCTCGCCACCGACTGCCTGATGGCGACCCTGCGCCGCGCCCTCGGCGACCCCGAGGCCCAGCCCTGCGGGCGCTGCTCGCTGTGCAAGCAGCAGCGCAGCTCCGTCGACCTCGACGCCGCCGTCGCCGACGCGCAGCGCTGGCTGGCCGCGAGGCCCTCACCGATCGCCGCGGTCGCGCGCCCGGAGATGGCCGAGGGCCTCGCGCTGCTCGACGCCGAGCTCGGCGGCGAGCTGTACCGCGGCCTCTTCGCCCGCCGCGAGTCCGACGCCCCGCTGGCCCCGGAGCTCGCCGAGCTGCTGCGTCAGCAGGTGCTGGCGCTGGCCGGGCGCGTCGAGCTCGGCGCCGTCACGGCGGTGCCGAGCCGCGACTGGCGGCAGCGCGACGAGGCGCTGGCGATCGCCGCCGAGGCGCTCGGCGTGCCGGCGTTGCCGGACCTGCTGGTGTGGGCCGACGAGCCGCCGGCGCGGCAGGGCGAGCTGCGCAACAACGATCAGCGGCGCAGCAACGTCGACGGCAAGATGGTCCTCGGCGCCGGCCCGCGACCGCGCGGCGGCGTGCTGCTCCTCGACGACTTCATCGGCTCCGGCGCGACCCTGCGCGAGGCCGGCCGGGTGCTGCGCAAACAGGCCAAGCTCGGCGCCGCGATCGTGCCGCTGACGCTCGCCCGCGTGCGCTGGAAGCTCGGCTCCCCCGGCCGGGTGCGCTGAGCGGGCGAGGCCCGGAGGCCGAACCGGGCCTTCATTCGAGGTACCAGCGCTGGTTGGCGCCGCCATGGCAATCCCACACGCCGACCCACGCGCCGTTCGCGGTGTCCGTGTTCAGGATCTCCAGGCATTTGTTGTGCAGCTTGCTGCGGACCTGACCGTTGTCCCAGTACCAGCGCTGGTTGGCGCCCCCGTGGCAATCCCACACCGCGACCCGCGCGCCGTTCGAGGTGTCCGTGTTCAGGATCTCCAGGCATTTATTGTTCATGACGCTGCGGATCTGAAACCCGTCGAAGTACCAGCGTTGATTGGCGCCCCCGTGGCAATCCCACACGCCGACCTGCGCGCCGTTCGCGGTGTTGGAGTCCAGGATCTCCAGGCATTTGTTGTTCAACTCGCTGCGGATCTCGGCATCTTTCGCGGCGCTCGGGCGCGGCGGGACCGCGAGCTCCGGATCGGCCACATCAACCTCTGCCGGGGTAGTGATGATATGCGCGGCGAACGCACCCCAAGCGACCAGGCTCGCTGTCCAGGCATTGAAGAGCAACATGAAATTCCTCCCTCGCGTCGGCGTGGCGACGGCGCCAGAACCATGAGGCGGCACCCGGCGCTTTCAAGCGGGCTGCGGTGAAGTTTCTGGCGTCCGCGGTGAACGAGGTTGCGCTCGCTCCCCACGATCTCGGGAGCGAAGCGATACGGTCGCGCGAAGCCCGGTGGCGGATGTCAAGCCGGCGGCAAGCTGCGGACGCGACCACGGGGCGCGCGCCGCGGGCCCAGAAACTGCAGCGCTCGCTCGCGGATCCGTGGGTGACGCGCCGGGTGGCACACTCGAGAACCGGCGGTAGGCTGCGCGCGTGCGCCACAATGCTCTATCGTCTCTACGGTCCGCGCTGCTGCTCGCGACCGGCCTCGGTGCATCGGCGCCCAGCCTGGCCTTCGCCGAGCCCCCGCCCGGCGCCGGGCAGGCCGCGGTCGATCCGACCAAGGTCTGCTCGTCCGCCATCCCCGGGCCCGAATGTACCGACATCGGTACCAGCCTGCATTCGTGCACCGCGGATTCGGATTGCACGGAGGGCCCGTTCGGCAGGTGCGTCCAGGGCTTTGGCATGATCGGGGCGTACTGCGGCTGCGAATATGCGTGTGAGGTCGACGCCGACTGCGCGGGAGGCGAGCTCTGCGTCTGCATCGACGAGCTCGACGGTCACTACGATCACTCCGTATGCGTCCCGGCCCAATGTACGACCGGGGCGGACTGCGCGTCCGGGGCCTGCGAGCTGTCCCTGTACTACAGCGGGTGCTGGCATGAGGCGGTCTACGCGTGCCGCACCGAGCTCGACGAGTGCAACGACGACAGCGATTGCCCCGTGCAAGGCACCTGCGCCTTCGACCCGGGCAAGGGCCTGTGGACCTGCCAGGGCATCATGTGCATCATCGGCCGACCGCTGCTGATCGAGGGCGCGGCGCGGGTCGCCCCCTCCACGACGCGCAGCGACTGGCTGCTGGCCGTCGAGGCCGACGCCGAGCTCACGGACGGCGAGGCCGCGCACCTGGCCGCGTACTGGACGGATGTCGCCGCGCTCGAGCACGCCTCGATCGCCAGCTTCGCCCGCTTCACCCTCGAGCTGCTGGCCCTGGGCGCGCCGCCGGAGCTCGTGGCGGATGCCCAGCGCGCCGCGATGGACGAGGTCGAGCACGCCCGCTTCGCCTGGTCGCTGGCGAGCGCGTACGCCGGTCGGCCGCTCGGGCCCGGCCCGCTGGACATGGACGACATCGTGCCGGTGCGGGCGCTGGCGGCGATGGTCGGCTCCCTGGTCGAGGAGGCATGCATCGGCGAGACCCTGGGCGCCGCCGAGGCCGACATGCTCGCGGACGAGGCCCTCGCCCCCGACCTGCGCGCCTCACTCCGAAAGATCTCGAGCGACGAGCAACGCCACGCGGCGCTCGCCTGGCGAACCCTGCGCTGGCTCGTCGTGCGCCACGGCGACCCGGTGCGCATCGCGGCGCTCGAGGCCGCCTCGGCGGCGGAGCGGGCCCTGGCCGCGGACCCGACCGGCGCGGCCGACGAGTTCAGCGCGCCCGGCCTGGGCGTGCTCCCGCGCGCCACGCTGCAGAAGCATCGCCGGGACACGCTGGAGCGCGTGGTCCGTCCGCTCCTGGACGCGGTGCTCGGGCCAGCGACTTCCTGAGCCCGACGAGCATGCTTTCTCATGGTCGCGCGGAGCAGGCTCGCCAGGACCGCGCAGCTCGCCGCCTCCGGCGCGAAATCGCCCTTCCCTGGAGCTGGTTTTGCCGATTTTTGTTGATTTGTCTGGTTTGTTTTGAGAGCTTTTATAGGTGTCATGGGGACGCCCCTCTGCTGCGGGAGGACTCCACCGGACGCGGAGGATAGCGGTCGATGCGACATTTCAAATCTCATCCTGTTCCGCGTTCCCGGGCGCGGCGCGTGCTCGTGGCGTTAATGAGCGTGTGGCTGGTCGGATGTACCGACCGGCCGCTCGGCGATGGTGATACGGACGGCGCGAGCACGGGCGCGGTCACGACGTCGACGGGCGGCGGCAGCGGGCCGAGCACGCCGACGAGCGGCGGCGTGACGGGCGAGCCATCCCCGGGCACCAGCACCGATCCGGCGATGCCGGGCACGAGCGGCGTGGACACGGTGGACACGGTGGACAGCTGCGGATTCATCTGCGCGCCCGACCTGCCGCCGAACCTCGACGACTGCCCGGGCACGCAGCAGCTCGACCCCGAATGTCCGGAGGGCTTCAAGTGCACGATCGATGAGGCGCTGAGCGAAACCCACTGCGTCGAGGTGGTGCCCGACCCGAAGGGCAAAAACGAGCCGTGCACGATGATGGGTCATGGCTGGAGCGGCTTCGACGACTGCGGGCTCGGGCTGGTGTGCTGGGGCGTGAACGAGCAAGGCCAGGGCACCTGCATCGGGCTGTGCGACGGCGACCCCAACGCCGTGCCCGGCTGCGTCTGCGCCGACCCGAAGGCGACGCCGACGTGGTGCCAGGACTGCGCCGTCGGCCTGTGCATTCCGTCCTGCGACCCGCTGCTGCAGGACTGCCCCAGCCCGGACCACGCCTGCTACCCGGTCAACGACAGCTTCACCTGCGCCCCTGATGCCTCGGGCGACGAGGGTCAGGCCAACGGCCCCTGCGAATTCATCAATACCTGCGACGAGGGCCTGCTCTGCGGCGACCCGGCCTTCGTCGGCGCCGGCTGCCTCCCGGGCTCGACGGGCTGCTGCACCCCGTTCTGCAAGTTCCCGGGCGGCGCCTGCCCGAACCCGGACCAGAGCTGCGTGCAGTACTTCGACCCGATGAACCTGCCGTTTCCGGGCGCCGAGCTCATCGGCGCCTGCGGCCTCCCGCAATGATCACTCGCGCCTGCACCGGAGGTCGTGACCGGGGCCTCGCTAGCCTCGGGCTGAATCGCGGCCCCGTGCTGCGGGGGCGCCGATGATGCGGCGCAGGCAGCTGCTCGCGGGCGCGGGGCTCGGGCTCGCGGGCGCGGCCTTCTTCGGGCCGCGACGGGCCCG
>Ga0209262_10000185_pt1 | contig 35815 bp, 35 predicted proteins | sample Lowcelwee11metaG_FD_187171 | JGI IMG/M metagenome (GOLD analysis project Ga0209262, IMG submission 187171) | Freshwater pond sediment microbial communities from the University of Edinburgh, under environmental carbon perturbations - Low... | ecosystem: Environmental > Aquatic > Freshwater >... | reverse complement strand
CCGTCGAGATTTGCGGTATGCCGAACTTCTCCCGAATGAAGTTGGCCTGCGTACCTTTACCCGCCCCAGGGGGGCCCAAGAGAATCAAGCGCATGGTGTTTAGCCTCGTAATGGATGAAAGTTCTATTAACCTAGATTATCGGACAAGTAGGAGGTTTAATAAACACCTCTGTCGCTTCGGGGTGAAAAAAACTAGCCCTCATGGATCGTTGCCCACCACTCGGTCAGTGCGCGTCTTTCGCCCAGAGCGGCGAGCCGGCGGTCGATGGCGTCGTGGTTGCCCCACACCACATCGGCCAGGTTGCCGGCGGCGACGCGGGTTTCGATCGCGTGGCAGTACAGCCCTAGATCGCGCTGCACATAGAAACCGTAGCTGCGGCAGGCGACAGGACGTTGGGCATAGACCGGACAGGTACCGGTCGATTGGTCCAGTAGCGGACAGACAACGGGGCGCGACTGCTGGCCAGCCAGGGTGGCCATGGCTTGGCCGATTTCCAAAAGGCGATCCGGCGCAAATGCAAGCAAGCCGGTGCGCAGCAAATCCCATTCGTCGGCCGATAATTGCGGCACATCGGCGAGTTGTCGGCAACAAGTGTCGCAGCCCTTTTTGCACAGCCAATCGGGGCGATTCTCGTGGATGGCTTCGACGCGCGCGGCAATCTCGGCATGGAGTTGTGCTAGTTTGGGCATGATGGCGCAAAAATTGTTGTGAGGCGGTGTGTCATCTGGCGATGTAGGGAGATTTCATCTGAACTGGTCTGTGTATCTGCTCGAATGCATCGATGGTTCGCTGTATGCGGGCATCGCTACGGATGTCGAGCGCCGCTTTCGGGAACACCTGTCCGGCAAGGGCGCGCGTTATACCCGTTCCCACAAGCCTTTGCGCTTGGTAGCATGGAGTCTGGTTGGCTCGCGGTCGGAAGCGCTGCGTGTCGAAATGGCGATCAAGCGCCTGCCGCGCACGCGAAAAATCGCGGCGGTGCTTGCGCTGGCAAACTCAAGCGATGAATCATGACCGACTCCACAAAAAATCCGCCGCGCCCGAAAAACGAAGTGCTGTCCGCCCTTGCTGCTGCGTTTCCCGTCTTTCGCGACTGCCTGCCACTGGCGGTCGGTATCCACAAGACCATCCGTGCAAGACAACCGGAAATCGACCCGGCCAGTTTGCGTGGTGCATTGAGATTTCATACGGCTTCAACACGTTACCTGAAAGCCCTGACGCAGGGAGCGGTGCGTTTCGACCTCGATGGCAAGCCTGACGGGGAGGTGAGTCCGGAGCAGCGGCAGCAGGCCATGGACGTGCTGCGCGAACGCTTCAAGAAAATTGCCGAAAGGAAGAAGGCAGAAGAGCAGGCGCGGCAACAGCAGGAAAAACTCGTCAAGCTCGCAGAGAAATTCAATACCCGCCAGGGCAAGTAAGCCCCGGCTGTGCTGGGGCTGCTGCGCTTGGCTGGATGCCTATTTTTGCCGCTTCATCATCTCCTGAAATTTTGGGTCTTTCATCATTTCGTTGATGTTCATGTTGCCCATGTTTGGCATGATCACGTCGCCGGGTTTCTGGCCCGGTTTGCAAGGGCCGAGCCATTTCGCTTCCAGCTTCATCCTCGACTCGCTCATGCCATGCATGGGTGGGCTGAAGCGCATGTTGATCGTGCCCTTGTAAGCCGAGTCGAAAGCACCGACGAATTCGGCATCTGAGGTCGCGGTGGTACCGTCGTGCTTGCAGACCGAGTGGACGGTCACTTTGTTGCCCTGGGTCTTGATATCCATCACGCTGCAATCGGCTTTTTCGTTGTTGGCGCGCTGTTGCATCAAATCGTCGGTGTTCTGGTCGATGCACTGCTGGATAGGCCCCATGCTGGGCACCCCTTCCATCTGCGTGCCGATTTCCCATAGACCGGATTTGCGCTTGGGATGGTCGGCGGCAAGCGCGCCGCTTGCCAGACTGGCGACGGCTAAACCGAGCAGTAGGCGAGAGGCGGAGGCGAGCATAGCTGGACGTTGCTTCATGATGGCTCCTTAGGTTGCGATGCAGGGAGAGGGAGGGCGCTAGTGTCGGGGAGCTTGCTGGCGGGTTCAAGCAAGTTTGTCATGTTGCGTGCTGCTTTGCGACATGGCGGCGAGCAAACTCTTAATTGCGGCCATCTCGGCTTCCAGTTTCTCGACGCGTTCTTCCAGTTGCGTTGCTGCGGGGGTGTGCGCCGGGACTGGCGGGCTTTCGGTCGTATCGCTGTCGGGGGTTCCGCCGAACAGGTGGGTATAGCGCGATTCGCGCTTGCCGGGCTCTCGCGGCAAGCGCATGACGAAAGGACCGTCTGCGCGGCTTGCCAGGTGTTCCAGGGCGGCTTCGGCATCGGTCACGTCGGTCAAGTGGCACAGGCGGCTGGCGCGGCTGCGCAACTCGCCTGGCGTTTGCGGTCCGCGCAGCAGGAGTTCGCAGACGATACCGAGTTCCTGCGGCGAGAATTTCAGTGTGCCGTATTCGGTGTTGCACAAGCGGTGTCGGTATTTTGAGACGCGGCTACCGTAGCCAGTCTGTGCGCTGACCAGAAACTTCCCGACCAGACTATCCACCGTTTGCTGGACGGTCGATTCGTCAAGCTCCAGTACCGGCTCGCGGTTGCTTTTCTGATTGCAGGCATTGACGAGCGCGTTGAGCGAGAGCGGGTATTGTTCCGGTGTGGTGATTTCCTTTTCGATCAGGCAGCCGATGACGCGGGCTTCGTGGGGCGTGAGTTCGATATGCATTGGGCTTTACCGGTTGAACTGGCCAAGACGAGCATGCTTGCGCAGCGGCTGGGAGGTCTGGGCAATACCGCATTATCACCCAGCCGCGCGCGGGTCGGAAAAATTGCAAATGCATCAAAATTGCTGCTACATTCCCGGCCTTCGTCTGTTCGGGAGTCCATCGTGATCCGTTTGCTGTTGCCGCTGTTGTTCGTCTTGCTCGCAGGTTGCGAAACCGTCAGTTACCGCATGCATCCGCCCCCGACGGAGGCTGGGCGGCTTTGTGTCGCGCAGTGCGCCACGGTGCGCGAGATGTGCATCGGCAGGGAAGAACAAAATGCGCACCGCGACCGCGAGGATTGCCGGCGTCGCGAGGAACGGGAGTACCGCTCGTGCATGGGCAATGCCAACAGTCAGGATAAGCGCAACAGGTGCGAAAAACAGCGTAACAGTTGTTATCGCTCGGCATATACCGAGCCGTGCAACGACTCCCACCGTTCTTGCTACGCGAGTTGCGGCGGTAGGGTGCAGCGTGTGGTTGAGCAGTGGTAGGTTAGATTGCGCAGGACCGCGATCAGGGCGTGCGCGGTCCGTCGCGCAACATGGCGGCAAACTCGGCGGCGGGTAAGGGTTTGCTGTAGTAAAAGCCTTGCACCAGCACGCAACCATGCGCGCGCAGGAACTCGATCTGTTCCAGGACTTCGGCGCCTTCGGCCACGACTTCCAGGTCCAGTCCGCGCGATAGCCCGATGATGGCGCGCGCGATCTCGGCGGTATGCGGATTGGTCTGTACGTCGGCGATGAAGGCGCGGTCGATTTTCAGTGTGGTGATGGGGAAGCGGCTCAGGTAGCTCAGGCTGGAGTAGCCGGTGCCGAAGTCGTCGATGGACAGGGAGACGCCGATGCGCCGCAGGTCTTCCATGCGCGCCACGATGGCGGCGATCTCGCCCATCAGCATGCTCTCGGTAATTTCCAACTCCAGCCAGCGCGGCTCCAAGCCGGTGCGGATGAGAATTTCCTCGACCTGGGCGACGAAGTTGCGGTTGCGGAACTGGCGTGCCGAGACATTGACCGAAGCGCGCACCGCCGGTAGGCCTTCTGTCTGCCACTGCCGGTTTTGGGCACAGGTTTCCTCCAGCACCCATTGGCCGATCTGCTCGATCAGGCCGCTTTCCTCGGCGATCGGGATGAATTCGCCGGGCGAAATCAGGCCGCGTTCCGGATCGCGCCAGCGTACCAGCGCTTCCATGCCGGCAACGCGGCGGTTATTGACGTCGATCTTCGGCTGGTAGTAGACCAGGAACTCGCGATTGCTCAATGCGCGCCGGATGCCGCTTTCCACATCCATGCGGTGACGCGCGCGTGCGTTCATCTCGTTCGAGAAAAACTGGAAGCGATTGCGCCCGTCCTGCTTGGCGTGATGCAGGGCGACGGTGGCATTCTTGATCAGTTCGTCGGGCGTGGCACCGTCGGCCGGGTAGATGCTGACCCCGGTCGAGCTGGTGATTACGACATCCTGCTTGTCGCCGAGCGAAAACGGGGTTTCGAAGGCGCGCCGGATCTTTTCGTTGAGCAGCACGCTGTCGTCGATGGCGGCGATTTGCATGACAAAGGCGAATTGGTCGCCCTGCAGGCGCGCCACGGTATCGCTGGTCCGTACGCACTGCAACAGCCTGGCGGTGATGTCGCGCAGAATCCGGTCGCCCGCGTGCTCGCCCATGACGTCGTTGATCTCGCCGAAGCGGTCGACGCCCGTCAGCATGACGGCAACGGATTTCTTCACCCGTCTGGCGTTGTGCAGGGCTTGTTCGATGCGGTCGATAAACAGATGGCGATTGGGCAATCCGGTCAGTTTGTCGATGCCTTCGCGATGTTGCGGATTATCGGCTACGGTCGGGCACAGGGTGGCGAGGCAAGAGGCTTTGCCGCGTGCGCCGGGCAGGGGTCTGAGCACGAGTTCGAACGGCAAGGCATGCCCCGGCAGGTGTATCGCCGCCTGGCGCAGCACGCCGTCTGCCAAGGCCTGTCTGATCAGGGCGGACGCCGAGGTCTGTCCAGCGACTGCGCCGAGCTGCTCTACCGGCTGGTCGAGCAAGTCCTGCGCCGCCAGACCGGTGGTGGCCTCGAACACCTTGCTGACGCGGACGATGAGACCGTCGCGGTCGATGACGAACACGGCCTCGCCCATCGTTGCCATGAGCGTGTCGAGCAGGACTTCATTGCTTTCCATGACCGATCAGCTTCCTCTGTCTGCACGATTGATTCGCAATGGCGGAGATTGTACTGGCGTACCTGCATGCGCGGTGGGGTGGATTGTCACAGGCGTTATTCGCCGTCCCGCCAGCGCCGACTTTTCGGCGCAAAGCGGGAGACGCGATTACGTTGATTCGCGTATTTATGCAGCACGGCATCCTCGCTAGCATCTGCCTGTCCTTAAGGCGTCGGCTGGTCTTGATCGAAGGCCGTCGCAAATTCTTACCGGAGGCAGCTTGATCCTCGACTCGAAAACCATGTTTGTCGTCGCCGCCGTCGGCTACATCCTGTATGGCTTGATCATGTTGGCGTATCGCGCCCCCAGTTTCGACCGGCGCGCCATCGATATCTGGATTTGGGGGCAATTGCTCAAGGGCAGCGGACTGCTGCTGATTGCCATGCGCGAACTTATTCCGTTTGCGCTCAGTGTCGGCGGGAATTCCGTCTTCATGATCGGCATGGGGGCGGAGCTGCTGGCCTATGCCGTCTATGCCGGCCATCGGGACCAGTGTCTGCGGGTCTTTGCCCTGATATTCGCCAGTGTGGCCGTGTTCAACCTGCTGCTGATCGTCACGCCGCAGGACGCGCCGCGCAATGGCCCGATCGTCGTTTCGGGAATGATCCTGGCGCTGTTTTCCTTGCTGTGCGCGTTTGCGCTGTGGGCCAACAAGCGCGAGCGCTCAAACGTCCAGTACCTCCTGATTGCTGGACATGGCGCATTTGCCCTGGGTTCGCTGGCGCGGGCGGCCAGCGGCTTGGCGACCGCGCAATTGCCGGTTTTCGCCAATACGCCGCAAACCCAGTGGCTGACGCTGGTCGGTTTCGTCCTCATGATCGTCGGCGGATTCTGTTTCCTGCTGATGGTCAAGGAAGACAGCGACCGCGCCCTGATGCGCATGGCAACCTGCGACGAACTCACCGGCCTCGCCAACCGGCGCAGTTTTACGGCCCGCGCGGAGGACCTGCACAAGCTTTGCCGCCGCACCGGGCAGGCCGCGACGCTGATTGTCCTGGATGTCGACCATTTCAAACGCATCAACGATACCTACGGCCATGCAGCCGGCGACGCAGTGCTGCGCGCTGTTGCCTTGGCGCTACAGGAGCGTTTGCGCGAAATCGACATATTGGGGCGCATCGGCGGCGAGGAGTTTGCCATCGTCCTGCCGGGAACCGATATCGCGCAAGCCGGTGCGACTGCCGAACGCTTGCGCATGGCGGTCGCCGATCGAGTCGTTTCCCACGCCGGCCAGGCGCTGGGCGTCACCGTCAGTCTGGGCCTGGCGCCCTTGACGGGAGCCAGCCTGGACGCGGCAATGGCGCGGGCGGACGGCAATCTTTATGTTGCCAAGGCGCAAGGACGCAATCGGGTCGTCTTTATCAAGGACGACGACAGCACGCTCCCGGCCGACCAATACGTCGATGCGCGTATTCCGTCGCTGTTGCCATCTACTTAACATTCACCGCGTTACTGACTAGGGGACTCTCGCATGTTGGGCAATATCTGGCGCTTTTTCGTCACCTTGTTCGATTACCGCGCGTTGGCACGCTTTCTTACCGGGCGTCCGCACATTGACGTGGTGTTTGTTACCAACCTGCGCGACGAGGCGGAGCGCAAGCGCTACTTCGGCCGTTGGGTTCCGCCACTGGGGCATGCCAACGGACCGCGCGTCTATCTGAACGGTGTGGCGGGGCGGGTGCGGGGCATCTACGTTACCGCCGAGGAAATGCTGACCCGGGAAGGCCGTCGCAAAGCCAAGCAGCAATTCATCGCGGCGACCGCCTGGGCAGAGCGCCAGGGCGCGCGCGTCGTCCTGCTGGCGGCATCCACCAAGCGGCTGTTTGGGCGCGACGGGTGTGAATTGAAGGAACGCTTCCCCAATTTGTTGTTCACCATCGGCGATAACGGCACGGCGCAGATGCTGCGAGCGGATGTCTTCCGCGCCCTGGGTGCTGCCGGTTTGCGTCCCAAGGGCGCACGTGTGCTGGTCATTGGCCCTTACGGCATCCTGGGCAATTGCATGACGCATGAGCTTGTCAGTGCCGGCTATGAGGTGGTCGGTTACGGCGCGAACGCAACGGCACTCGCCGAAGTGGCCGAGATATTCGGCATCCGTGTCGCCAGCGTGATCGACGCCATAGGCAAAGTCGACGCGGTGGTCGCCTGTACCCATAGCGCTGCCGCCAAGCTTTCGCCGGCCTGTGTGGACAAGCTGCGTCATCCGGGCCGCAAGCTGCTGGTCGTCGATGTTGCCGAGCCGGCCAATCTGGACATGGAGGCCCACGAGCGCTGCCGGGATCGGGTGGTGCGCCAGGACGCCGGCAATGCCTTCGCCGCTAGGTTGCACTACGTGCTCGGACCGATTTCCTGGCGCATGCTGATCCTGTCGCGCGGGGTCGTATTCGGCTGTTTCGCCGAGGCCATGGCGCTGCATCATGCGATCCATCAGCGTGGCGATTGCACCCTGGCCGAGGAAGACTGGTTCAGCGTCGACGCGGCGCACATGGCGCGCATCGGCACGGCCTTCGAGGAGATCGGTTTTACCGTTCCGGCACCGCGCTGCTTTGGTCAGGCGGTGATGGATTTTGCTATCGGCCTACCGGATGCCAGTCAGGCCGCGTGGGGAATGCACACACCGAATGTACTGCCGCAGCCGGGTGTGGAGCGGATGGTCAGCCGGTAGCCGGACTCGGCACAGAGTGCCTGAACAATATGCAGACCCAGCCCATGGCCTATGCGTTCCCCGGCCAACACGCTGCCTTGCTCGAAGGGGGCCAATAGCCGCCGATGCTGGGCAAGGTCGAAGCCCGGACCAGTATCGAGCACCTGGATTTCCAGGCCGCCCACCCGGCGGCGCACGCCCAGCAGGATCTGGCCGTGCGCGGTATGGCGGATGGCGTTGCCAAGCAGATTGTCGAGAATGCGGGCGAGTACCAGTTCGGAGGCGCGGATACGATAAGGACTCGACCGCAGGCGCAGGCGCAGGCCCTTGGCCTGGGCTGCTGCCAAATGGCGTTGCCGCGCGGCGACGAGCGCATCTTCCAGTCGCATCAGATGGCGTTGCTCGGCATGGGCTTGCTTGGCGTCGTCGATCAAGTTGCGCAGCAGCGATTCGGTGTAGTCCAGTGCCTGATCGAGATGGTGGGCGACGGCTTCGTTGCCGGCCCGCACGCGCAGGGCCGTCAGCGCCAGCCGCATGGAGGCGAGCGGTTGCGACAGGTCGTGGCCGGCAGCGGCCAATTGCAATTGTTGTTGCTGCGCAGCCACCAGGGCCTGGTGTTTCTCTCTTTCCACGCGCGCCAGATGTTCGACCTCGACGAGATGCCGGCGCAGGCCATCCTCGGCCAGGCGCCGCAATGCCTGCATCTGGCGCGCCAACGCCAGTGCGAAGATCAGAGCTTCGCAGACATAGCCGATCTTGGGATAGACGAAGGGATCGACGCCGAAGTTGAAGCCATTCACGCTCAAGCCGAACAGGATGTTGGTGAATAAGGTATTGGCGATGGTGCCAGCGAGAAAGACGCCGGCGACGGCATGGCCGCTACGGACAAAATGAATGCCGGCGACGAGCACCAGCGGCACGTAGAGCAGGCCGGTCGCCAGCATCGGCCAGGCGAGGTCGGCGCTCAGATAGAGCAGCAAGCTCGCTGGCAACAGCACGAGGTAGGCGAGAAAGGCGCGATGAAACCCCGGAAAACGGCGGCGCATGTCGAACAAGGCCAGGGCGAACAGCGTGTGGGCGGCTTGGACGCCGAGTACCAGATAGGCCGGTGCGACCTGGTTCCAGGCGCCATATTCCGGCCAAAAATAGGCGAAGTTGTAGCCTTCGAATTGCATCAGGAAAGCCACCATCAGCACGGCCATGCCGACATAGGCGATAAACGCGTTCTGCTCCGCCGCCAAGTATTGCAGGAGGGCAAACAGCGCCAGTGCGAGCAAGACGCCCAGCACAATGCCGTTGATCAGGTTGCCGGTAGCGAGTTGTTGTTGGAAGCGCTGCGGCGATACCAATTCGAGTGTCAGCGGCGAATTGCCGTGGGTGCGATAGCGGATGAAGAGTTCGGCGCGTTCGCCTGGAGCCAGGGCGACGGGAACCGCCAGCATGCGTTCGGCCAACGGCCGTGCGGTATAGGGCGAATTTGGCGCGAGATCCAATAGCGTTGTGGCACCGTCGCTGGAAAGTTGCTCGATGCGCATGACTTTCGCATCGGGTACGCCCAAGGACAGCAGCCAGCGGCCGGGCGTTGCCCCGTCATTGCGCAAGGGCAGGTAGATCCAGTGCATGGCGGCGCCGAGACGTCCGGCACGCTGTTCCGCCGGCTGGAAGAGGTCGGGCCGCACGCGCGCTTCCGCAAAGCTCATGAGCGGGGCTGGCTCGTCGTAATATCGGGCATAGGCGCGCGCATCGATGCCATCCATGCCGGCCGCGAGCGACAACGCTACGGGCTCCGCGCATGCAGTGCGGCATAGGGTCAGGAGCAGCAGCGCGAAAATGGCGGGCAAGGACATGACACGGGCGGAGCCAACGGTGGTGGGCGAACAGTGTGCGGAAACAGTGTGCGGAAACAAGGGGGGGCGATGCGCATCATCATAGCGGATGACCACACGATCTTTCGCGACGGTCTCAAGTTGCTGCTGGCCAGTTGTGCGGGGTATCAAGTCGTGGCTGAAACCGGCACATCGGCCAGTTTGAAGACACTGGTGCGGGAGCATAAGCCCGATCTGGTCATCATGGACTACAACATGCCCGGCGGCGATAGCGGCGAGGTGTTGGCCTACCTCAAACAACGCCATACCGATGTGCGTGTGCTGGTGCTGACCGCAGAACGTTCGGGCGCCTTACTCAAACATCTGGAGTCGGTTGGTGCCGACGGCATCTTATTGAAGGAAGGCTCCGGTGCCGACATGCTGGAGGCGATACGCCGCGTTGAGAGCGGCACACGGGTGATTGCGGCGAGTGTGCGAGCCAGGATCGACGAGATTGACCTCAAATTGACCGAGCGCGAGTTCCAAGTGCTGCATCTGATCTGCGCGGGCTGGAGCAATGTCGCCATTGCCGAACGTTTTTCGCTCTCGCCGCGCACGGTGGATAAGCATCGCGAAAACCTCCTGCGCAAACTGGGGGTGAAGAATGTTGTGCAGTTGCTCAACAAGGCGCAGGAACTCAAGCTGTTCGACGCCTAGTTCTCCGGGAACTTGACTGTCTGGCGGATACCACCCCGAGCCGCGCATAGCGTCCAACGTCTCCTTTCGCACCCGCGAGTTGAGCGCGATCAATGAAATGCCCCCTGCGGCCTCAATAGAATTGGATCGTAGCGCAGAACTATTCCAAAATCATTCAGGAGTTTGAATATGCACAAGCAATCGATCGCATTCTCCATGCTGGCTCTGGTCGCGGCCTTGGGCGCCGGCAGCGCGCTGGCCGCCGCTCCCGACTGGGGTAAGGTGCCCGCCAAGAAAATGCATGTGTTCTACCCCGGCGCGTCCCCCGTCGAGTGGATCATGAACGGCGTCGAGCATAGCGGTGCCAAAGGCCTGCGCAAGGGCGAGGCCTGTACGGCTTGTCACGAGGAAGAGATCGCCACCTTCGGCCAGAAGATGTCGAGCGGCGAGAAGATCGAACCCAAGCCGATCAAGGGTAAGGCGCCCGGCATTCCGGTCAATGTCCAGGCCGCCAACGATGGGACGAACCTTTACCTGCGCTTCAGTTGGAAACAGCCGGCCGGCGGCGCCGCGAAGATGGATGCCGACAATCAGGTGAAAGTGGCCTTCATGCTGGCCAACGACGGCATCATGGCCAAGGACGCCAAGGGCAAGGAAGTCGACATGTCGAAGGCCGGCGGTTGCTGGGCGACCTGTCACGAGGATTCGCGCACCATGCCGAACGCCAAGGACGACAAGAAGACCAAGTATGTTGCCGATGCCGGCAAGTTTTACGACTTGCTGCAATGGCAGAGCAAGGCCAATAAGGGCACGGACGGCCAGGTGTCCGACAAGCGCACGATGGAAGGCGGCAAGGCGCTGGTCGAGGCGAAGGGCGAGAACAAGGGCGGCGAGTGGTCGGTGGTGTTCACCCGCAAGCTGACGGGCGGCGACGGCGATATTGCGCTGGCTTCCGGCAAGCTCTACAACTTCGGCTTTGCCATCCACGACGACCATACCGCCGGCCGTTTTCACCATGTGTCGCTGGGCTACACGCTCGGCATCGACACCAAAGGCGACCTGACCGCCGCCAAGCAGTAAAGCGTGGTGTCACGCTGGTGTAGCGCTCTGATCGTCGGCGGCCTCGTGGGATACCTCGGGACCGCTGGCGTTTGGGCGCAGAGCGTGGAGGTCGTCGGTATCAAGGATTATCACTATCACCCGCCGGAACTGCGGGTGAAATCCGGTACCACTGTGCAGTGGACCAACCAGGAAAAACGTACCAGCCATTCCATCCTGTTCCTTGGTCCGCAAGGCTTCGAGTCCGAACGCATCTTTCCCGGCGAAAGCTGGCGGCGTACTTTCGCTGAGCCCGGCCGCTATGCATATTCCTGCGGCCCGCACCCGGAAATGCAGGGCGTCGTCGAGGTCGAATAGGCAAAGTCGGCGCTGGCGGAACGCCTCGCCCCTGCGGTCGATGCCTTGGGCGTGCAGATCGGCGTTCTGTCCTGCGTTGCGCATTGCCATCGACGTCCGAGCAGGCTGCCGGACTGGCCGTATAATCACTTCGCGATGGTGCACTGCAAGAGCGACGAGGAGGCGGCGGCACGCGTGGCCGAGATTGCCGCCCTGCTGGGCGCACGAAACCCTGTTCAGCAGTCGCACTGAAGAAAACTGGTTTGCGCATTGCTGGCTGAATCCGCCGCTGCGCGGGGAGTTCGGCATTGGATACTGTAGCTGCAAGTCCCGGCACTGAGCGTGCCGCCCCGCATGGCGCCGGCCTGACGGCCATGTCCGTTGCCGCCATGGGCGTGGTGTATGGCGATATCGGCACCAGTCCGCTTTACACCATCAAGGAAGTCTTTGGCGGCCACCATCCGGTACCGGTCACGCCCGACAATGTGCTGGGCATCCTGTCGCTGATTTTCTGGGCCATGACCATCACCGTTTCGCTCAAATACGTGATGTTCATCACCCGTGCCGACAACAAAGGCGAAGGCGGCATCATGGCGCTCACCGCGCTCGCCCTGCGCACCCCCGGACTGGCAGCCGGCCAGACTTGGCTATTGTCGGTGCTGGGGATCTTCGGCGCGGCGCTGTTCTACGGCGACGCCGTCATCACGCCGGCCATGTCGGTGCTTTCCGCCGTTGAGGGCCTGGAGGTGGCGACGCCGGCCTTCAAGCCCTATGTCGTGCCGATCTCCATCGGTATCCTGGTGGGATTGTTCGTCTTCCAGCGCAATGGCACGGCCAGCATCGGCGCCTTGTTCGGGCCGGTGATGCTGTTCTGGTTTGCCACGCTGGGTACGCTGGGGGCATGGCATGTCATGCAGCACCCCGGTGTGCTCGCCGCGATCAATCCCTGGTATGCCCTGCATTTCTTCGGCCTCAACCCCACGCTGGCGTTTCTGGCTCTGGGCGCGGTGGTCCTCGCCATCACCGGCGGCGAGGCGCTCTACGCCGACATGGGACATTTCGGCCGCCGGCCGATCAAATGGGCCTGGCTGGTGTATGTCTTCCCGCTGCTCTTCCTCAACTACCTGGGACAGGGCGCGCTGATCCTCACCGATGCAGCGGCCGTGCAGAACCCCTTCTTCCTGCTGGTGCCCGATTTCCTCCTCTATCCGATGGTGGCGCTTGCGACCGCCGCAACGGTGATCGCCTCGCAGGCGGTGATTTCGGGCGCCTTTTCGCTCACCAGCCAGGCGATCCAGTTGGGTTACTGTCCGCGCATTCAGATCAAGTTCACCTCGGCGCGCGAGAAGGGACAGATCTACATTCCCAACATCAACTGGTTGCTGTTGATCGCCGTCCTGATCCTCGTGCTGATGTTCCGCACTTCGTCCAATCTCGCCTCGGCCTACGGCATCGCCGTCACGCTGACGATGATGATCGACACCCTGCTGGCCTTCGTCGTGGTGCGCGCGCTGTGGGGTTGGTCGCTGCGCAAGTCCGTGCTGTTCCTGACCTTTTTTGTCGTCGTCGATTTCGCCTTCTTCTCGGCCAACGTCATCAAGGTGCTTGACGGCGGTTGGTTTCCGCTGGTGCTCGGCGGCGCAATCTTCACCCTGTTGGCCACCTGGAAAAGCGGCCGCGCGCTGCTGTACGAAAAGCTCAAGCAGGACTCGATGCCGCTGGATGCGTTTATCCAGAGTCTGTCCTATGGCGGTCCTCACCGCGTCGAGGGCACTGGCATCTTCATGACGCCCAACCCCGACGGCGTGCCGCGCGCCATGTTGCACAATCTGCTGCACAACAAGGTGCTGCACGAAAAAGTGGTGCTGCTCAATGTGCGGGTCGAGGATGTGCCCTATGTGCCCGAGGCCGAGCGTATCGCGGTGGTCAAACTGCCCGAGGGGTTTTTCCAGGTGCTGGTGCGCTACGGTTTCAAGGACGAGCCGAACATCCCCCTTGTCCTCGACAGGTGTGCGCCCTACGGCCTCAAGTATGAGCCGATGGAAACCTCCTTCTTCCTCGGCCGCGAAACCATCGTGCCGCGCGCCCGCGTTGCGCGCATGCCGCGCTGGCGGCAGGTGCTATTTACCTTCATGTTCCGCAATGCCGAGCCGGCGACGGCCTATTTCAAGATCCCGACCAACCGTGTGGTCGAACTCGGCACGCAAGTCGAACTGTAATCAGGTCTGTCCCGCCGTGCGCGGGACGACCAGGTCGAGCAACTGGGCAAGCAGCGGCGGACGATCCACCTTGAGCACGTCCGGCCGTACTCCTGACGCATGTCGGAGCGCCTGCTCAATCCAGGTTTGCGGCAGCAGACTGCCTGCGCCGACAATCAGGTCCGGTTGCCAGTCGCGCAGCAGGCCGGCCAGCACTTCGGCCGGCGGACCTGCCAGAACCTGTGCCTGTGCGCCGGCGAGCGGGCCGTATGCCAACTCCAGTTCGAGGCGCCGACGGATTCCCGGCAACTTGCGCGCTGCCTTTTCTTCCGCCGTGACCGCCGCCGGGCCATCCGGCGCAAAGCCGCTGGCGGTGTCGATGATCCGCGCCACCATGACTTCCGCCGTGTTGCCGGCCAGCGCGGCAGCGCGCGGGATCAGGTTGCCGAGGGCTTGTTCCGCCAGGACCGCGATCAGGATGCGTCGATAGTTTTTCATGTCAGGCTCCCGCCAGGGCGATATCCGCCGGCAGGATTGCGACCGGTGGCATGCCGCCATGGCATTCGTTGAAGACGTGCAGCTTGCAGCGGGCGCAAGCTTGCGGATCGAGGCGGTTGTGGATGGCCGCGATGGCTTCCGACTTGCCCCCGAACAGGTGATCGGCGCCGATGCGGTCGAGATAGCCGCCGCGTTGCAGGAATTCGCGCGCGCCGCGTTTCAGACGGATGAAATACAGCCGGCCGCCCTCGGCGCGCCGCCGCTCGGCTTCGTTGGCGAGCAATTCGGCCGCGTCGATGTCGATGAAGTTGATGCCGTCGCCGACGATGGCCAGATGTGCCTGCGTTGTGCTGGCGGCGAGTTGTTCCTCCAGATGGCCGGTGGCGCCGAAATACAACGAACCGTCCACGCGCACGATGCGTAGTTGCGGGCACTGCGCCGTGTCGGCGCGCGCGGTGACGAACTTGCGGCGTGGCGAAGCCGGATCGGGGATGCGCGGCAATACCGCCGGACGCGAGGTGCGGCGCAGGTAGAGCGCCAGCGACAGCAGCATGCCGAGCATGATCGATTCCTCAAGATTGAGCAGGAGTGCAGTGGCGAAGGTCGCGACCAGAATCGCGCTCTGGCTGCGGCTGGCATGCAGGATGTGGCCGATATGCACGAAATCGATCAGCGACCAGGCCACCAGAAACAGCACGCCGGCCATTGCGGCGTTCGGCAGGTAAGCTGCGAGCGGCGCCACCAGCAAAACCAAAGTCATCAGCAGCAGGGCGCTGAAGACCGCTGCGAGCGGAGTTTTCGCCCCGGCGTCGAGATTGACGCCGCTGCGGTTGAAGGAGCCCGTGGCGACATAACCGGAAAAGAAGCTGCCGGCGAGATTGGACAGGCCCTGGCCGATGAACTCCTGGTTGCCGTCGAGCGACTGGCCGGTCTTGATCGCCATCGAGCGGGCGATGGAGACAGCTTCCGTCAAGGCCAGCAGCGCTACGGCCAACACGCCGCCACCGAGTTCGCGCAGCGTGTCGAGCGACACCGGCGGCAGGGACAGCGGCGGCAAGGACGCCGGCAGCGCGCCGACGGTGGCGATGCCGGTGACGTCCTGGCCCAGGCGTGCATTCAGGATCGCGGCCAAGATGCTGCCGGCACCGAGGGCGGCGATCATGTAAGGCAGGCGCGGCCACCAGCGGCGCACGGCGATGCCGACGCCCAGGGTCGTCGCGCTGACCGCGAGCACATGCGGATTGATCGCACCGACCTGTTCGGCGAGCGCTTGCAGGGCGCCGAACAAGCCTGCGCCGCCGGGTACGGCGATGCCGAAGAAATTCTTGATCTGGTTGGCGGCAATCAGGATCGCGGCGCCGGCGGTGAAGCCGAGCACCACCGAATGAGAGATGAAGTTGACCAGGCTGCCCAGCCGCAGCATGCCCATACCCAGCTGCACCAGTCCGACGAGAAAGGTCAGCGCCAGCGCGAGACCGACATATTCCGGGCTACCCGGCGCGGCGTGCACGCTCAGCACCGAATACAGCACTACCGACGCAGCCGTGGTCGGCCCCGAAACGAGGTGCCAGGAGGAGCCGAACAACGCGGCGATGATGGCCGGCACCATGCCGGCGTACAGCCCATACTCCGGCGGCATGCCGGCGATGGTAGCGAAGGCCACGCCCTGCGGCAGCACCACCAGCGCCCCGGTGAGCCCGGCGACGAGGTCGTCCTTCAGGTTGGCCCGCGTGATGCGCTGACGCCAGCGCAGAAAGGGGAGATAACGCGACCAGTCGATAGCACCGGTCCTGGTTGCGTCCGGCTGATCGTTGGCATGCATGGCTGCGCTCCTGTAGCGATTGGAATGCCAGGAGCGTAGCGAAGCAAGCGTAAATGCCGCGTTAAGACGGGCGCAAGATTGGGTTAATAAAACTCGACGCTAACCGCAGTGCCCTGGTTTTCGCGGCTTTCGAGGCGCACCTGCCAGCCCTGGCGGTCGCAGATGCGCTTGACCAGCGAGAGGCCGATGCCGGCGCCTTCGCTCGCCATGTCGCGGAAGTGGCGCAGGAAGGCTTGGCCGGCGACGTGTTCGGCCATGCCCTTGCCGGTGTCGGCGATGCGAAAGCCGCGCGGGTCGAGCTGGATGCTTACCGTACCGTTGGCGGTGTAGGAAAACGCATTGCGGATGAGGTTGCTTGCGACGATGTCGATGAGGGCGCCGTCGGTGGGAATCTGTACGCTGGGATCGAGGCGCAGTTCGACCTGCACCGGCTTGTGCGCCAGCAGGTGGCGGTGGCGGTCTACGGCTTTTTCGATCACCGCCGCGACGATGCAGTCGCCCGCGCCTGCCAGAGCGTATTCCTCGCGCGCCATCAGGAGCAGCGCGGTGCCGAATTCGGCCATGTCGTGCGCTGCGCGGTCGATGCGGGCGATGCGCTGCCTTTGTTTGTCCGTCAGCGTCGCATCGTCGAGCAGGATTTCGGTGCTGCTGAGGATGACCGCCAGCGAGGTGCGCAATTCGTGGCTCATGTCGGCGCTGAAGGCGCGCTCGCGTTCGATGAAGGCGCCCATGCGCAGCAGGTGGCGGTCGAAGACGCGCGCCAGTTCGCCGATTTCGCCTGTGCTGAAATCGTCGGCAAGCGGGCGTTGCTCGACATCCGGTTGCCTGGCGCCGCGTCCGCGCACCTTGGCGGCGAGATCCGCCAGCGGCGCGACCACCGCGCGCGAGACCCACATGCCGCCGAGTGCGGAGAGCAGGGTGGCGGCGATGGCGATGGCGGCGAGCAACAGCAGAAAGCGCTCCTCGCGTCGCGTTTGCAGCGATTTGTCGTGCAGCAGGTAGAAGCGCGTGTTGCCACGGTCGAATACGGCGGCGCGGTAGGCCAGGGTGCCGCTGGCGACGTCGTGCCAGCCCGGCGTCAGGGCGGCGACATAGGGCGGCAGTTCGCCGTCGATACCGCCGGCGATGTCGCGCACATAGCCTTGCAGGACGACGGTGGAGGGCGGCAGCGAGTTGGGATTGCGTTCGCGGCGGGCGATATAGTCGTCGAGTTCGGCGGTCAGCGTTTCGTCGATCAGGCGGCGGCCGAGGTCGTGGGCGGCTTGGTAGACGACGATGGCCAGGGCGACGCTGAGGAGCGCGCCGAGGCCGGCGAAAAACAGGGCAACGCGCTCGCGTAGGTCACGCGGCTGGAACATGGTCCGCTGCCGCGAGTTGATAGCCGACGCCGCGCACGGTACGCAGCAGGGCGGGGCGATCGGGCGGGTCGATGGCGGCGCGCAGGGTGTGCATGTGCACGCGCAGGGCGTCGCTGTCGGGCGGCGAATCGCCCCACAGGGCGGCTTCGATTTCGGCGCGCGACACCACGCGCGGCGCGCGGCGCATCAACAGTTCGAGGATGCGCCTTGCAGTTGCCGGCAGTTCGAGCGGATGACCGCCACGGCTGACCGCGAGGGTGGCGACATCAAAGACGAGATCGCCGACGGCGAGGCGTTCGTGCGTGTCGCCGCCCGTGCCGCGACGCAGCAGGGCTTGCAGGCGCAGGTCGAGTTCGCGCAGCTCGAAGGGTTTGACCAGATAGTCGTCGGCGCCTTCGGCGTAGCCGGCGATCTTGTCGTCGAGAGTGGAGCGTGCGGTAAGCATCAGCACCGGCACGTTCGAGCGTGCGTCCTGGCGCAGGCGGCGACACAGGCTCAGACCGTCCATGCCCGGCAGCATCAGGTCGAGGACGATGGCGTCGTAGCGGTTGCTCACCGCCAGGTGCAGGCCGGTGATGCCATCTTGCGCCACGTCAGGGGTGTAGCCGCGCGCTTCGAGGTAGTCGGCGATATTCGTCGCCAGGTCGGGATTGTCTTCGATGACGAGAACGGTAGCGGTGCCGGGCATGACAGCGTGCGAAAAGGATGAAGGCTGCGATTATGAGCCGAATCGCGGGCGCCATCAAAAGGCGCCTAAAGCACGCCGTTCGCAAAACTTTCTATATATATCAAAAGTAGGTATTGTCGATTCCTTCTGTACGTCGGTAACATCGACCCGGTCTGATTCTCCAGTTTTTCCGCCATGCATTTATTTTCTCGCATATGCTTGTTGTCCGTGCTTGTGCCGGTGGGGGCGGCGTGTGCGGCGACCGGGGATTTGTCCGAGCGGGAATTCCTCGAAGACCTGCCGGTGGTATTGAGCGCCTCCCGTCTGGCGCAGCCGCCGCTGGCCGCGTCGGTGTCGGTGACGGTGATCGACCGTGCGACGATCCGCGATGCCGGCTTCACCGAAATTCACGACATCTTCCGCCTGGTGCCGGGCTTCCTTGTCGCCGACTGGCCGAACGGTTCGCCCATCGTCGTCAATCAGGGACTTGGCGATGCCTTCTCGCGCCGTTTGCTGGTGCTGGTCGATGGCCGCGCGGTGTATGACCCCTTGCGCGGCGGCGTCGATTGGCAGGATCTGCCCTTGCGCGTGGAAGACATCGAGCGCATCGAGGTGGTGCGCTCCCCCAACCCGGCGAGTTATGGCGCCAATGCCTTTCAGGGCGTCATCAACATCTTTACGCGCCGTCCGCTTGGCGCCGACGAAAACGAGGTGGTGTTGCGCGCCGGACGCCATGGCATCGCCGATGTTCAGGCCAGTGTCGGGCGCGGCGATGGCGCGCTCGACTGGCGCATTGCCGCTTCGTCGCGCGCGGCGACGAATTACCGCGATCTGGGCTTGCCCTTGCAATCCAATCGCGAGGAAATCCGCCGCAATGTATTGAACGGCCAATTCAAGCGGGTCATCGACAAGGATCAGGAGCTTTCCCTGCATCTGGGCTTCAGCGACGGCCGCGATTTCATCGGCGAGCGCAGCAGCACGTCCAACCCGCTGCGCGCCAGCGATTCGGATTCCCTGTTCGTGCAGGCGGGCTGGAAACGGTTTTATGCCGCCGATTCCGAACTGTCGCTGAACTACTACCACTATGGCCGCACCGTGCGCGATCGCTATCAGGTCTTCGCCAGCAATCCGGCACTGGCGCCGGTGCCGGCGCTGACGGTCGATGAAGGTTATAAGGTCGGGCGCGACGACCTGGAATTCCAGCAGATCCACGCCTGGTCGGATGCGCTCAAGCTGATCTGGGGTGCCGGCCTGCGCCACGACCGGGCCGAAGCGGCGGGCATGCTGGCAGGACTGGGCAGTGTGGGCGGTTGGCAGTGGCAGGTGTTCGGTACGCTCGACTGGCAAGTGGCGCGCGACTGGAGCGCGCAGTTCGGCGGCATGCTCGAAAAACATTACAACACCGGCCGCCTGTTCTCGCCCCGGCTGGCCTTCAACCATCGCCTATCTCCGGCGCAGAGCCTGCGTTTTTCCCTCGGGCGCGGCTATCGTGCGCCGACCATCTTTGAAGCCAAGGCGCGCGAGATGGTGACCTACGCTGGCGGCATCGCCGATGTTGCGCATTTTGCCTACCGCGATCTGGCGCCGGAATCGGTGCGCTACTTGGAATTTGGCTATCTCGGCCATGTGCGGCCGCTGGGTCTGAGCGTCGATGCGCGCGTGTTCGCCAACCGCTACAGCAACTATATCGACGAGCAGTCCTGCGTTCTCGACCAGGAGTCGCCCGACAGCGTGCGTCTCGGCGTGCGCTGTGGCTTTCCGGAACCGGCAGGCTACGAACGTCCGCTCGGCTTCGATGGCAAGTCCTGGGTGAATGATGCCCTGCCGTTTGGCACCTTGCCGCGTTACGGGCATTACAAGGCCTTTTATTTTTTCAATGCCGGCACGCTGCGCGTAGTTGGTGGCGACTTGTCGCTCGACTGGACCAGCCAGGACTGGGGCCGTTGGCGCCTGACCCAGGCCTATACGCGCATCGCCGCCAGCGGCGTAGGCGCCGATGTGTCGCTTGATCCACTGGCGGTGACGAAAGACGTCGATGTCGAGTTATCCGCACCCCGGCATGCCACCAGCCTGCTCTGGTCGAAGCGGCTGCCTTTCGGCTTCAACGCGAGCGTCGGCCTCTATCGCGTCGGCACGATGAAATGGCCGAATGGCGGCGACTGGCAGCCGGCCTACCAGCGCGTCGATCTGCGTCTGGGCAAGACGCTCGGCCTGTTCGGCAAGCACGACGAACTCGCGCTGACCGTGCAGAACTTCAACGGCGGGCACAACGAGTTTTCCGATTATCTCGTCGAGCGACGTGCCTTTCTGTCCTATCGCGCCGCCTGGTGAGCGACGGGATTGCGGATTGTCGCGCCCGCTAGGCAGGGTCAGGGGCTTGATGGAGGGTCATCATGTCCTCTGGAATGGGCTCATGGTTTCCGCTCAACCGGCGAGGATCTCATGGCGGACGGCCTTTTCAACGAGGGCGTTGAGGCTGATGCCGGCGGCCTGGGCGGCTGTTGCGGCCTGAGCGTGCAGCGCGGGAGGAAGGCGGACCACGAACTTGCCGCTGGCCTGTTTTTTTGGCGCGATGCCGTGTTTGGCGCAGGTCTCAAGAAAGAAGTCCAGAGAGGCGCGGAACTCGCGACGTAGTTCGTCTGGCGTGCGACCATAAAAGTCGGCGCCACCGTTCAAGCCCTGAACCTCGCCGCGAAATTCGTCAGTTTCAGGGTTGTAGCGGATCACGGCAGTGTAGCCGTCCAGTTCCATCGTGTTCATCGTCATGGCGTCACTCCTTGTTGTTCCAGCCAGTCACGCAGTGCGGCGACAGCGCCCTTGTCCATGTTTGGCGACGGATGCGGTTTGTGCAATACGCGCACCTCGCCGAATAGCACTACGCCGACGCGCAAACCTTCGCGGTTGGTTTCAATGACAGCCCCCAACTCGATCAGTAGCGATACCACCTCGTCGAACTTGACGTTGGCCGACACCGGGCGGTGGTAGATCAGCGCGAGCGTCTTGGCATGTTTGCGTTTCATGGCTTTATGATACTAATGGATAGTATCTGATTCAAGGCATGTATCACCCAAACTCGGCGCTGGCGGAACGGCAACAGGACAGCGCGGCAAGCCCTCCCGGCCCCCCCCTTACAAGGGGAGAAGGGGAGGCGGGTCTGCCGCTCAGGGTTTCTGGATCGAAGTGAGATAGGCCAGGATGTCCTGCAAATCCTTTTCGCCCAGATTCATGAGCGCACCCTGTTTGACCTCGTCCTCGTCGTGCGCCCGCTCGCCGGCGCGATAGGCATCCATCTGTTTCTTCAGGTAGTTGGTGTATTGGCCGACGAGCAGCGGGAACATGCCGCGTCCCTTGCCGTTCTTGGCGTGGCAACTGGCGCACTGTTTCTGGTAAAGCGCTCCGCCCGCCGCCAGATCGCCCTCGACGCGACCGACGATCATCACCTTGTCCATGGCCGTCAGGCGCGTCAAGGCGTCGTCGCTGTCCTTGAAATCGGGCGGCTCGGTCGGCAATTCGATGGCGGCGAGATAGGCGGCGACGTCGCGGATGTCGCTGTCGGGCAACTCGCGTTCCTGGGTGTAGGGGAACATCGGCAGGTTGATGCGCTGGCGCGCGCGAAAGGCCTTGAGTTGCTGCTCGATGTATTTGACGTGCTGGCCGGCGATGCGCGGATATTCGCCCCGCGAGCCGCCCTGGCCGAATTCGCCGTGGCAGCCGGCGCAGGTGCCGTTGATTTCCTTGCCGGTGGCGAGATTCTGGGCGGCGAGCGGCCAGGCGCACAGCCAGGCCAGCGCGCCGATCAGGCGGCGGAATGTGGTCGAAAAACGCATGGACGATTTCCCTCGAAACAGATTGCGACCGATTGTCGCACCCGGAAAATCGCTGGCGCCTTGATCCATGTCGGATAATTCGCACATGCGTCCCGCCGACCCCCTTCGCCTGTCGACCCTCCGCCGCCGACTGGCGGTATTGCGCTGGTGGCTGCTGGCCGGTCTGGCGCTCGCCGTCCTGGCAGCGCCGACTTTGCTCGACATCGCCTTGCCGCTGCCGCCCCTGCTGGCGGTGCTGCTGCTCCTGGCCGGTTTCAACGCCCTAGCGCAATGGCGCGCGACGGGAGATGAGGCGTTCGGCGCGGCGGAACTCGCCGGTCAGTTGAGCGTCGATCTGGTCGGCATGGGCGTCTTGCTCTATCTCGCCGGCGGCGCGACGAATCCGCTGGTTTCGCTGCTGCTCCTGCCTGTCGCCGTCGCCGCACTGGCGCTGCCGGGGGCTTGGGTGACCGGTATCGCCGCGTTGGCCGTCGGGCTGTATTCCGGTTTGATGCTGTATTCGCTGCCCTTGCCGATCGCCGACGCCGCGCGCGCCACGCGCCTGCATTTGGGCGGCATGTGGCTAACCTTCGTCGTTTCCGCCGTACTGGTCGCCTGGTTCGTCACGCGCATGACGGCCTCGATCCGGGAGCGCGACGCCTGGCTGGCCGCCGCGCGCGAAGAGGGCTTGCGCGCAGCCCAGGTTCTGGCGCTTGGGCAACTGGCGGCGGGGGCCGCGCACGAACTGGGTACGCCGCTCGCCACCATGAGTGTATTGGCGGGCGAGTTGGCGCAGGATGCGCGGCTGCCGGACGACGCCCGCGCGGATCTCGAATTGCTGCGGCGGCAGCTTGCGCTCTGCAAGGACATCGTTGGCGGCCTGACGCGCCAAGCCGGCTTCGAGCGGGCCGACAATGTTCACGGCATGCCGGCCGATGCCTGGCTGGAGGGCCTGCTGGCACGCTGGCGCGCCCTGCAACCCCAAGCGGCGTGCGCTTTCGACGTTGTGGCGAACAAGCTGCCGCCGCCGCTGGTGGCGGGCGAACCGACGCTCGAACAGGCGATCGTCAATCTGCTCAACAATGCGGCACAGAGCGAGCCGCACGGTATGCGCCTCGAACTTGCCTGGGACGCCGCACGGCTTGTCGTCGCGGTCCATGATCGGGGGGCTGGCTTTCCCGCCGAGGTCTTGCGCCGCAGCGGTGCGGAGCCGCTGCCGGCGCACGCACAAGGCAGCGGCATCGGCCTGTGGCTGACGCGGGCAGCGGTGGAACGTCTGGGCGGCAACTTGCGCCTGGCAAATAGCGCGATGGGTGGTGTGGCGACAATCGAACTGCCCTGGCAACGTATCGCGTCGGCGACGACGCAGGAAAGGAAGTGATGGGACCGCTACTGGTGATCGACGACGACGAAACCTTCAATGCCGTGCTGACGCGGGCCTTGCTGCGGCGCGGCTATGAGGCCTGCGGGGCGCGGGATGCCGAACAGGCGCTGGAGCTGGCGCGCCAGACGCCACCCGCCGCCGTGGTGCTCGACCTGAATCTGGGCAGCGTTTCCGGTCTGACGCTGATCCGTCCGCTGCTGGAAATCGCGCCGGACTGCCGCATTGTCGTGCTGACGGGTTACGCCAGCATCGCCACCGCCGTCGAGGCGATCAAACTCGGCGCGACGCAATATTTCGCCAAGCCGGTGGAGGTCGAGGCTATCGTTGCGGCTTTCGCCGCCGTCTCGTCAGCGCCGACTGTCGATGCCGCTCCCCCGAGCGATCCATTGTCGGTGAACCGCCTGGAGTGGGAGCATATCCAGCGTGTGCTGCACGAGCACGAAGGCAATATTTCTTCGACCGCGCGCGCCTTGAAAATGCACCGTCGCACCCTCCAGCGCAAGCTGGCGAAGCGGCCGATGAAGGCATAGACGCCGAGTTGATAATCCGATTGAACGAACTGGCTTAAGCCAATGATTTAAAAGCAGCCTTGTAAATATATAAAGATCAATGACAACAATGACTTAAGCTGGCGATAAAACTGTCGTTATTCCATACGAGACAGACTGGATAGCTCGAACTTCCTCAGCGGAATCCTTGAGCAAACAATCCCTTACTTCATGGAAAAAACGATGAACGTCAGCAATTTCGTTTCGATCACGGCGCTGCGTACCTTGCCGATTTTCGAGGCGCTGGACGACGAACGCCTGGAGGCCATCGCCCGTGTCGCCAAGCTATGCCGTGTGGATCGGCGCACGACGCTGGTCAAGGCGGGCGATCAGGTCGATAGCATCTATCTGGTGCTGGCCGGGCGGGCCAAGGCTCAGGTTTGCAATGGCAAGGGCCGCGAAATGATTCTCTACATGCTGGGCCAGGGCGACTTGTTCGGCGAGATGGAGGCGATTGACGACCAGCCCGGTTCGGTCAGCGTGGTGACCGTCGATCCTTGCGATCTGGTGGTGATCGAAAAGGAAGCGTTTCGGCGTTGCATGGCGGAAAATTTCGACGTGTCGCGCTATTTGATGCGCAACTTGGCGCGGCGCCTGCGGCTGGCGGACAGCAAGATCGGCAGCCTGGCCGGGCAGGATGTGCATGACCGAGTTGCCTGCCTCTTGTACGAACTGTCCGAAACCCAGCAGGGGCATCGCGTCGTGACACGCCGTATCTCGCGCTCCGACATCGCGCGCATGGTCGGCGCGTCGCGCGAGATGGTCAGTCGCGTCATGCGCGATCTGCAACTGCGCGGCGAGATCAGCGAGGCGGATGGGTTGATCTGGCTGCGCCAGGATAGGTTCGCGGCGGCCTGAGAGGCATGCTCAACTGAGGTTTCCAGGTTTAGTGCTTCATCTTGCTGTGATCCATGCCGCCCATGCCGCTCATGGGCATTTCCGCCATCGGCCGCTTCACCGGCGCTTCGATGGTCTTGCTGCTGCCGTCGGCGAAGCCGAGCGTGATGGAGACCTTGTCGCCTTCCTTGAGCGGCGCCTGCATGTCGATCAACATCACGTGGTAGCCGCCGGGCTTCAGTTGCGCCTCGCCATGCGCTGGCAGCGCGATGTCCTTGACCTGGCGCATGCGCATGACGCCGCCATCGTTGATGTGGTTGTGCAGCTCGGTGACCTTGGCGGCCGGGCTGGCCGCGCTGACGACCTGGCTGTCCTTGTCGCCGCCGTTGCGGAGGGTCATGAAGGCGCCGGTGGCCTTCGCACCGGGGGGCGCCTGGCGCACATAGGGATCGACGACGCTGACCTGATCGGCGACGCCGGCGGCGCTGACGGAGGTGACGAGGCCGGACAGCAAGAGGGCGGCAAGGGGCAGGGCATATTTCATGGCGGACTCCGATTCAGTTTGAGGGCAGGTATTGACGAATTGCGGCGGCGAGTTGCTCCGGCGGCGTGGCGTGCGGCAGGCTGGCGACGAGGCGGCCATTCCGGTCGATCAGGTAGGTCAGCGCGGTATGGTCGATGACATAGCCGCCGGCCGAAACGTTTTCCTGGCGCGCGAACGCCGCGCCGTAGCGGCCGGCGATCTCGGTTAGTTGCGCAGGCGTGCCGGTCAAGCCAATGATGGCTGGATGAAAAAAAGCGGTGTATTCGGCGAGTCGCGCCACCGTGTCGCGCTCGGGGTCGACGCTGACGAACAGCGCTTGCACCCTGGCTTGTTCGGCGGGCGTCAGGCTGCTGAGCACCTGGGCCAGCAGCGCCAGCGATGTCGGGCAGATGTCGGGGCAGTAGGTATAGCCGAACTGCAACAGCACCAGTTTGCCGCGCAGGTCGGCCAGCGCCAGCGGGCCCTTGGCGCCGTCGAGGCTGAAGTCGCCGCCGTGCGGCGGTGCGGCGAGCGCGGACGTCCGTGCCGCGTAAGTGCCGGGCAGGGGAATTTCTTCCGCTGCGGGATGCCAGAACCAGGCCAGGCCGAGAATTGCGGCGGCCAGCAGGAGGTTGAGTGCGACGAGCGCATGTCGCATGGTTCAGTGTCCTGCCGCGAAGCGGAATGGGATGGCGATGCGCGTGCCGCCGGTTTCGACCAGCACCGTCGCCTGCCAGGTCATGCGGCCGGTGACGCAGACCGGCAGCGTGGTTTGCGCGGCAAAGCGGCCGGCGCCAAGATGGGCGAGGGCGGGGCGGTTATAACCCATGTTCATATCGACGCCGGCGAAATCGACCGCGACCCGGTCGGCCTCCATGCCCTGGATTTCCACGTGCACATCCAGCGGTGTCGTCACCGGAAGCGGGCGCGGGCTGAGCGCGAAAGTGAGCCGCCCGCCTTGCGGCAACACGGCGGCGCATGGGCCTTGTTGCAGGTCGCAGCCCGGCTCCGGGGCAACGCTCAGGTCGGCCTTGGGCAGCAACAGCGGCGACAGCTTGTAGCCCACCACCCCGACGAGAATCAGGGCAAGGATCATGGCGCTATCGACAAGTAGGGATTTGCTGGGGGGCATGGGGCGCTGAAGGTAACACCGGGCGCGGCAAGTTTCAAATAGGCTCGCTCCGCATGCAATGAATTTAATTGCTATGTGTGCCAGCGTACAGAGACGCGACAAAGTGCGGCAGAAAATCGCCTACTTCTTTCGCTTGATTCCGATCAAGGATAACCGTTTGCCCCCCACATAGAGTGTGCGACAAATTGCCACAGAGGCATCTTGCCGTACCGCTGCTGTCTTGGCCAATTTCGCAGTCGTCCTAACTTCTCGGGAGTGAAACATGAAAAAATTTACCCAGCGAACCACCACCCTGCTGCTGGCAGCGGGTATGGGGCTCGCAGCGGCGACCGCCTGGTCGTCCGAAACGCTGCAGGACGTATTGAAGCGCCGCAACCTGTCGCAACAGGATCTGTTGGCCGCAGCCAAGACCTATGTACCGACCGGCAAGCGCGACGAGTTCGTGGCGTTCAGTTCGGGTGGTCAATCGGGTCAGGTCATCGTCTATGCGATCCCTTCAATGCGTATCCTCAAGTACATCGGCGTGTTCACTCCCGAACCCTGGCAGGGCTATGGTTTCGACGAGAGTTCCAAGGCCGTGCTGGCGCAAGGCAAGATCGACGGCAAGGACATCACCTGGGGCGACACGCACCACCCGGCCATTTCCGAGACCAACGGCGAGTATGACGGCCAGTTCCTCTTCATCAACGACAAAGCCAATCCCCGTCTGGCGGTGATCGACCTGCGCGACTTCGAGACCAAGCAGATCGTCGTCAACCCGATCTACAAGTCCGAGCACGGCGGCGCCTTCGTCACCACCAACACCGAGTACGTGATCGAGGCCGCGCAATACCCGGCCCCGCTGGAGAACAAGAAGTTCTTTCCGCTCGAAGAAATGAACGAGAAGTATCGCGGCGGCGTGACCTACTGGAAGTTCGACCGCAAGGAAGGCCGCATCGAGCCCGACAAGTCCTTCTCGCTCGAACTGCCGCCTTACTGGCAGGATCTTTCGGATGCCGGCAAGGGCCCGTCCGAAGGCTGGTCGTTCACCAACTCCTTCTGCTCCGAGCGCTACGTCGGCGGCATCGAGAAGGGGCGTCCGCCGTACGAAGCCGGTTGTTCCGCCAAGGACACCGACTATCTGCATGTGATCAACTGGAAGAAAGCGGCCGAATTGGTCGCCGCCGGCAAGGCCAAGAAGGTCAATGGCCACAACCTGCTGACGATCGAAACGGCAGTCAAGGAAGGCATCCTGTTCCTGATTCCCGAGCCGAAGAGCCCGCACGGCGTCGATGTCACGCCGGACGGTACCAAGATCATCGTTTCTGGCAAGCTCGATACGCATACTTCCGTGTACAGCTTCGAGAAGATCAAGGCGGCCATCGATGCCGGCCGGTTCGAATCCAAGGACGCCTACGGCATCCCGGTGATCGGCATGAAGGATGCGCTGCACACGCAAGTGCAACTCGGCCTCGGCCCGCTGCACACGCAGTACGATTCCAAGCCTTGCGTGGCCTACACCTCGCTGTATGTGGATAGCCAAGTGGCCAAGTGGGACTTCTGCGAAGGCAAGGTGCTCGACAAGATCTCCGTCCATTACAACATCGGTCACCTGATGACCATGGAAGGCGATTCCACCAAGCCGGCGGGCAGGTATCTGGTCGCATTGAACAAGCTGGCGATCGACCGCTTCGTTCCGGTGGGCCCCCTGCATCCGCAGAACCACCAGTTGATCGACATCAGCAACGACAAGATGCAGCTCCTCTACGACATGCCGCTGCCGTTGGGCGAGCCGCACTACGTCGTCGCCATCGATGCCAAGAAGCTGAAGCCGGGCGTGCGCTACAAGGTCGGCACCGATAGCCGCACCGACAAGCCGCATCCGGGCAAGACGCTGGCCGGCGAAGAGAAGACCATCAAGAAGGGCAACAAGGTCGAGGTCTTCGGTACGCTGATCCGTTCGCACATCACCCCGGAAACCATCGAGGTCGATGTCGGTGACGAAGTCACGATCCACCTGACCAACCTTGAGCGCGCCCAGGACGAAACCCACGGCTTCACGGTATCGACCTACAACGTGCATGCGTCGGTCGAGCCGGGCAAGACCGTGTCGGTCAAGTTCAAGGCCGACAAGGAAGGCGTCTATCCCTACTACTGCACGGAGTTCTGCTCCGCGCTGCACCTCGAAATGATGGGCTACCTGCTCGTCAAGCCGAAGGGCTGGAAGCCGACCAAGACCGAACTGGCCAAGGGCAGCTACACCGAAGGCGACTACAAGGCGACGGTGAAGAAGGTGGCCGATACCCAGGCGATCATCGATTCCGTCGTGGCCTACATCACCAGCGTCAACTACAAGGACTTCCCGGATGTCGTGGCGATGGTGGAAGACGCCTTCGACCAACTGGGCAAGACCAAGGGCCTGAAGGAAAAGCATGAAGGCTTCGCCGCCAAGAAGGATTGGGAAAACGCCAACCTGTGGGCCGAGCAGATCTGGCAATACCAGGTCAAGACTGCCGACCTCGGTTTGCGCGCCAAGACCTATCTTGAGCAGAACGGCGCCAAGAAGGTCAAGTAACTTGATTTGATTCAAGGAAGTCATCGGGGGGTGGCAGTACGCTGCCCCCCGTTTTCTTTTCAAAGAGGAGTAACCATGAAACAAACCCTATTGATCGCCGCCGTGCTTGGCGTGACGGCCTCGGCCTCGCTTCCCGCATTGGCACTGGATGGCGCCGCCCTGTTTCAAGAAAAAACCTGCACTGCCTGTCACGGCAAGGATGCCAAGAAGCCATTGATGCCGAACTATCCCAAGCTGGCGGGGCAGAATGCCGCTTATGCCGAGCAGCAAATGAAGGACATCAAGAGCGGCGCGCGCAACAACGGCCAGACCGCTGCGATGAAGGGCGTGATGCATCTCGTCAGCGACGAGGAAATCAAGGCCCTGTCCGAGTACTTGTCGAAGCTGAAATAAGGAGCGACACGGCGGTTGAGGAATATCAATGCTTGCTGATATGCCTCGGCGCTATAGTCGATGCGTCATAGAACACTCAAGGATGCTCACATGAAAAAGATACTGGCTCTGGCCATCGTGGCCGCACTCATTCCCGCCACCGCTGCGCTGGCCGGCCCGCCTGCGCCAAAAAAGGAGGGCATCGAGGCCAAGGATTACAAATGGAATGCCCAGGAAGGCGAAAAGATCGAAGCCTTGCAGAAGAAGGGCGATGCCAAGGCCGGCAAAGAAGGTTACGAAATTTGCGGCGCCTGCCACCTGCCCTCCGGCGCGGGCCGCCCCGACGGCACTTTCCCGCAGCTCGCAGGTCAGCACACCACGGTGCTGATCAAGCAGATGGCCGATATCCGCGAAGGCTTGCGCGACAACCCGACGATGTATCCGTTCGCCAAGGAACTTGTCGATGCGCAGGAGCTGGCGAACGTTTCGGCTTACATCCAGAGCCTGTGTATTCCCATCGATCATGGCATGTATGAAGGCCCCGACGCCGCCAAACAGATCGCCGCAGGCAAGGATCTGTATGAAAAGCAGTGCAAGGAGTGCCATGGCGCTACTGGCGAAGGCAACAAGGAAAAGTTCTATCCCGTGATCGCCGGCCAGCACTACAAGTACCTGCTGCGTCAGATGACCGAGATTCGCGACGGCAAGCGCCGCAACGCCAACCCGGACATGGTCAAGATCATCAAGCCCTACACCAACGAGCAACTGATTGCGATTTCCGCCTACCAGTCCAGCCTGTCGATGCCCGGTGCGATGTGCAAGGCAGGTCCGGCCAAGGGCAAGAAGAAGTAAGTTCTTGCCAAATAGCGCAGTACTGGCGCCGACTCCTCCCCTGGGGGCGCCAGCCCGCCCGCTGCATGCGGGCGGGACCTCACGTCACAGAGAACAGTCATGCAAGACCAAAAAAAACAGAACATCCTGATTGGCGGCCTGACCCTGATCGCCCTGGTGGCGATGGTGGCGGCCTACTTCGCCCCGATCTGGTGGGTTTCGCTCACCGCGCCCAACTACCCGCCCGATGCTTTTCCCGACGGCATCCGCATCCACTTCCATTTCGACGGCGTCTATAACGGCTGCCGCGCGGCCGGCAAGGGCACGCGCATGGGTGACGAGATCATCCAGAAGGATCTGGCCCACGACGACGAGCGCTACAACCCGGTGCTCGATGCCAAGAAAAACGTGGACAAGGGTGCCGAAGGCCTCGACTGCGTGCACGAGATGAACACCATCAACCATTACGTCGGCATGTTTCCGATCGCCACCGGCGCACCGGTGGAAAAGCCCTTGGCGAAGTTCTTCTTCGGCTTCTTCGCGGTGATGCTGGCCGGCTTCGCCTGCACGCGCCGCAAGCTCCGTCTGGCCATCCTGTCGGCCGGTTTCGCCGCTGTGGCCGCCTGGATGGTGGTCGACCAATACGTGCTCGGCCACCTGGCCAGCCATGTGGCCGCCTATGTGCAGGAGGCCGGCACCTTCTTCAAGGAGCCCGACAAGATCAAGATCTGGGGCGACAACGTCACGCTCATCAGCCATATCGTCATCGTCGGCCTGATTGCGGCCATGGCGGTCGTGGTGTTGGGCGTCTGGAAAATCCCCAGCTTCCAATTGTTGTTGGCGCTGGTGCCTGGGCTGCTGCCGCTGTTCTTCGTCCTCGAATACGCCGCCTGGCTGTGGTTCTTCGGCCACAATCTGCACCCCTGGGGCGCCTTCACCGTCAAGCCCTTCATGCCGACGGTCTTCGGTGAGGGCAAGGTCGCGCAGTTCTCGACCTTCTCCTATCCCTACTGGGGCTATGCGCTGCTGCTGGTGGTGTTCGCCTGCCTGATGCTGGCGCTGCTGATGCGGCGCAAGCAGTTGCGCGCGGGCACGGCGGACTGAGGCATGACGCCGCGTTGGCGCTCCCTGCTGCCGGGCGTGCTGCTGGGCGCCTTCTCCCTGCTGGTGACGGCTCAGACGCAGGAGGAGATCGGCTGGCGCGGCGAGAACAATACGCCTGACATAGTCGGCGCTGGCGCGACGGCGAAAGCGGCTTCTGCGCCCGACCTGTCCACCGCCCCGCGCGTCGGCGTCGACCGGCCCAAGCCGACCTTCCCGCTCTATCAGCGCGACCCGCGCGTGCATGGCCTCAAGCCTTTCCAGGAGTTGGTCGATGCCGCGCCAGCCGGCTCCGTCCTGCGTCCGCCCCCCGGTACCTATGCCGGTCCGGTCGTGCTGACCAAGCCGCTGGTCATCGACGGCGGCGATCAGGTGACGATCGATGCCGGCGACAAGGGCACGGTGTTCTCACTGGAGGCCGACGGCGCCGTGCTGCGCGGCGTCCATCTCACCGGCTCGGGCGATTCGCACGACACCGACGACGCCTGTCTCGACGTGCGCGGCCATCGCGTGCTGATCGAACACAACCGCCTCGACAACTGCCTGTTCGGCATCGACCTGAAACAGTCGAACCACAGCATCGTGCGCCACAACAGCGTGCGCTCCAAGCCCTTCGCCCTCGGCGTGCGCGGCGACGGCCTGCGTCTCTGGTACAGCAACGACAACCTGATCGAGGGCAATACCGTGACCGATTCGCGCGACATGGTCGCCTGGTATGCCCACCGCAACACCTTCCGCGCCAACGTCGGCATGCGCAGCCGCTACTCGATCCACTTCATGTTCGCCAATGGCAACATCGTCGAGGGCAACAAGTTCTACGACAACGCCGTCGGCATCTACTTCATGTATGTCGAGGGCGGCGCGGCGCGCCACAACCTGATCTCGCACGCCACCGGCGCCGCCGGCATGGCCATCGGTTTCAAGGAATCCTCCGACATTGATGTCGAAGGCAACGAAATCATCTACTGCGCGGTGGGCATCGGCTCCGACCTGTCGCCCTTCCAGCCCAACACCACCATCCGCTTCAAGCGCAACCGCATCGCCTACAACGGCATCGGCATCCAGTTCACCAGCGAACTCGGCGGCAACATCGCCACCGACAACATCTTCGAGGGCAACCTCAACCACGTCGTCCAGTCCGGGCGCGGCCAGGCCAACCAGAACCAGTGGCGCGGCAACTACTGGGACGACTATCAGGGCTTCGACCGCAACCACGACGGCGTCGGCGACGGTCCCTACGAGTTGTACGCCTACGCCGACCAGCTCTGGATGGAAGTGCCGGTCGCACGTTTCTTCAAGACCTCGCCGGTACTCGAATTGCTCGACTTTCTCGAACGCCTGGCGCCGTTCTCCACGCCCGAATTGCAGGCGCGCGACGCGCAGCCGCGCTACCTCAAGCCGCAAAGGAGTCAGGGATGAGTGCAGACAAAGTCGGCGCTGGCGACACGGCGACAACCCAGCCGCCTATGTCGAAAGAGCGTAAGCAGCAGGCGCGCCGCCGCGTGCTGCGCACGCTGCTGTTGACCGGCGGCGTGCTCGGCGCGGCGATTTCCGGCTACCTGCCGCTCGCCTACGCGCAGAAGCAGCGCCTGCGTCCGCCCGGCGCGCTCGACGAAAAGGACTTCCTCTCGTCCTGCATCAAGTGCGGCCAGTGCGTGCAGGTCTGTCCGGTCGATGCCATCAAGCTCGCCGACCTCGTCGACGGTTTCGGCGTCGGTACGCCCTTCATCGACGCGCGCGCCCAGGCCTGCGACTTTTCCTGCGACGCGGTGCAGTGCATCCTCGCCTGTCCGACCGGCTCGCTGACCTACAAGAAGCCTGAATTCCTGCCAGTGCGCCCCGGCGCGAAGCTGGCCGGCAAGCCCATCCTGCTGGCCAAGGAAAACGATCCCGAGCCGACGCTCAATCTTGCCGAGCGCATCGGCGTGGCGCGCCTGACGCGGCCCGAATCCTGCCTCGCCATCCAGGGCAAGGGCTTCAAGGGGCAAGCGCGCGGGCCGGAGTTCAAGGGCGAACTGCGCTACATGAAGGTGGACCGCTGGAAACCGATCAAGGTCGCCGAGCATCCCTACGACGTGGCACTCTGCGACCTGTGCGTGCAGGCTTGCCCAATCAAGGGCGCCATTAGCATCGAGACCGTGTTCGCGCCGGACGGCAGTCAGCGCAAGTCGCCCGTCGTGCATGAAGCCTGCGTCGGCTGCGGTGTTTGCGAGATGATCTGCCCCACCGCGCCGGCGAGCATCGAAATCATTCCGGGCGAAGGGTGGCGGGCATGAACGAAATTTTGCGGCGCCGTTTTGTCGACCAGATCCTGGTCATGCTCGGCCGCGAGGCGAAGAAGCCGGCGGCCCTCACTCCGCGCGCGCAACAGGCGCACGAACTCAAGCGCATGACCCTGAAAGCCGACTTGCAGGCCACCAAGGCGCACATGCGCGCCCATCAGGCAGAGACGCACACCTGGCGCAATCGGCGTTGGGTCACGCTGATCCTCGCCAACCTGCTGTTCGTCGTCTCCTTCGCTTTCGACATCCAGATCCTCGAAGGCGCCCTGACGGCCTCGCGCTTCATCGGCTTCCACCTCATCGACCTCAATTCGGCCTTGCAGGTGATGCTGGCGCACAAGCACATCATCGTGAATCTGGTGATCGGCACTGCCACCATCTTCGTCTTCTGGCTGCTGTTCGGCGGACGCAGTTTCTGTTCGTGGGTTTGTCCCTACCATCTGCTCGCCGAATGGGCCGAAAGCCTCCATCTCTGGCTGGTGAAGAAGAAACTCGTCACCGATCAGCCCATCGACCGCCGCCTGCGCACCGTGTTCTGGCTCGTCTTCGCCCTGCTGGCGCTGCTGACCGGCTATACGGTGTTCGAAGCCATCTCGCCCACCGGCATCGTCTCGCGCGCCATGATCTACGGCCCCGGCCTTGCCCTGCTGTGGGTGCTCGCCTTATTGGTCTTCGAAGTCTTCTTCGTGCGCCGCGCCTGGTGTCGCTACGCCTGTCCCATCGGCCTGACCTACGGCGTGGTCGGCATCTTCTCGCCGCTGCGCGTCAAATACACCCTCGCAGGCTGCTTCCACGAAGGCGACTGCCGCAAGGTCTGCCTCGTGCCGCACGTGCTCGACACCGTCATCAAGGGTCGCGCCGTCGACACCGAAGTCCCCATCGGCCCCGACTGCACGCGCTGCGGCCTGTGCGTCGACACCTGTCCGACCGGCTCGCTCAAGTTCGAGGTCAAGGGCTTGTCCAAGCTGATGTAAAGGCCACGCGCCGAAAGTTGGCGAGATTCCTGGCGCAAAGCAGGCAACGAAGATCGCGCAAGTCCGCTAAAATGCTGCGGACATTGTGCCCATTGTGCCATTGTGCCCAATGTGCTTGTTGCGCCGACGAACCCACTCACCAAGCAAGAGGCATTCTGATGGCGAAGACGCCAAACAAGAAGAGCGACTCCGCCGCCAATCTCGGTTTCGAGGCCAAGCTCTGGCTCACCGCCGACAAGCTGCGCAACAACATGGACGCGGCGGAATACAAGCACGTCGTCCTCGGCCTCATCTTCCTCAAGTACATCTCCGACACCTTCGAGGAACACCGCGCCAAGCTCCTCGCCGGCCAGGGCGATTACGCCGGCGCGAACCCCGAAGACCCCGACGAGTACAAAGCCGAGAACGTCTTCTGGGTGCCTGCCGACGCGCGCTGGTCGCACCTTCAGGCAGCGGCCAAGCAGCCCGGCATCGGCAAGATCGTGGACGACGCCATGGTCGCCATCGAGCGCGACAACCCGCGCCTGAAGGGCATCCTGCCCAAGGACTACGCCCGTCCCGGCCTCGACAAGCAGCGCCTGGGCGAACTGATCGACCTCATCGCCACCATCACACTCACCGCCGCCAGTGAAGGCGAAAAGACGCACCGCTCGGTCGATCTGCTCGGCCGCGTCTACGAGTATTTCCTCACCCGTTTCGCCAGCGCCGAGGGCAAGAACGGCGGCCAGTTCTACACCCCGTCCTGCGTCGTGCGCTGCCTGGTCGAGATCCTCGGCCCCTACAAGGGCCGCATCTACGACCCCTGCTGCGGCTCCGGCGGCATGTTCGTGCAGTCGGAGAAGTTCGTCGAATCCCACGGCGGCAAGCTCGGCGACATCAGCATCTACGGCCAGGAGAGCAACGCCACCACGCGCCGCCTCGCCGTGATGAACCTCGCCCTGCGCGGCATCGAGGCCGACTTCGGCAGCGAGCACGCCGACACCTTCCGCCGCGACCTGCATCCCGACCTGCGCGCCGACTACGTCCTCGCCAACCCGCCCTTCAACGACTCCGACTGGCACCGCCGCGACGACGACGTGCGCTGGCAGTACGGCGTCCCGCCCAAGGGCAACGCCAACTTCGCCTGGGTGCAGCATTTCATCCACCACCTTGCTCCCCACGGCATGGCCGGCTTCGTCCTCGCCAACGGCAGCATGTCCTCCAACCAGTCCGGCGAAGGCGACATCCGCCGCGCCCTGATTGAGGCCGATCTAGTGGACTGCATGGTGGCGCTGCCCGGCCAGCTCTTCTACAGCACGCAGATTCCCGTCTGCCTCTGGTTCGTTGCGAAGAACAAGAAGGCCGACACCAAGCGCGGCTTCCGCGACCGCCGCCAACAAACCTCTTCATCGA
>Ga0209262_10000184_pt1 | contig 35873 bp, 34 predicted proteins | sample Lowcelwee11metaG_FD_187171 | JGI IMG/M metagenome (GOLD analysis project Ga0209262, IMG submission 187171) | Freshwater pond sediment microbial communities from the University of Edinburgh, under environmental carbon perturbations - Low... | ecosystem: Environmental > Aquatic > Freshwater >... | reverse complement strand
GGTAGTATGTTTAGTGTTAACACCGGCACGAAGTAATACCAGGGCTGATAGCGCCCGTGCACCTTGGAGGTGAAGCGTGTGTAGTGTTCGTAGATGAAGAAACGGTCGAAGAACTCCGGATTCGCCTTGATGACCAGCACGAACCAGGGAGCGGCGATCAGCAGGAACACGGCCAGGCCGGTGAACCAGTGCATGCGTTTCCAGATAATGATGTCGCGGTTGAACACAGAGTAAAGGAACAGCGCTGCGCCCGGCAGGATAAGACCCATCAGCCCTTTACTCAGTACCGCCAGCGCCAGCCCGGCCCACGCCAGCCACATCCAGTTGCGCCGCCGTGCGGGGTGTACCTCTTTCTGCGCGATGAGCAGCGAAAAGATGCCGAGCGTGATGAAGAAGGTCACGCCCATATCCAGCGTATTGATGTGCGCCATCATCGAATACAGCATGCTGCTGCCAAGCAGCAATGCGGCGTAGATACCGGCTTGGCGTCCAAACAATCGGGTTCCGGCGAACCATGCCAGCAGCACCCCTGCGAATCCGGTCAGCGCCGCCCACAGGCGCGAGGTCCACTGATGCTCGCCGAACACTGTGTACGCAGTGGCGGTCGCCCAGTACTGTAGGGGCGGTTTCTCGAAGTACTTGAGTTCGTTGAGGCGCGGAGTCGTCCAGTCGCCGCTCACCACCATCTCGCGCGGGATCTCGGCATAGCGGCCTTCGTCGGGCTTCACCAGCTTGCGATATTCAAGGTTGCCGAACCAGATGATCACGAGGGCCAGCAACATCAGCCACAGTCCGCGGCGGGAAATGTCATTCTTCATAAGGAAAAATCTGGGGGTTGATAACAGGCGCGGATTTTAACCTAATCCGCCTGCGGGCCGCTCTTTTCCTGCACCACCACCCTCGCTGCACCCTGCTCAAAAATGATGTCCAGCTTCTCCCCCAGGGCGATGTCTTCACTGCTCTGCACGATGTTGCCCTGCGCGTCGCGTACCACACTGTAACCGCGCGCCAGCACCTGTTGCGGATCGAGCAATTGCAGATGCTGCTGCAATGCGCTCAGCCGCGCATCATAGCGGTCCAGCGTGCGGCCCATCGCCGCGGTCAAGCGCCGTGCGTGGTTGGTTTGCTGTTCCTGCAGTCGCGCCACGTCCGGCAATTGCCCGCGCAAACGCTGCCACAGCCCATTCCAGCGCCCTTGCTGATGCTGCACAACATAGGCATGGGCAAGCCGCATGCGCTGCTGCAATGCCGCCAGCCGTTCCGACTGTTGGCGTATGCGCTGAGCGGGATGCACCAGCCGCCGTTGCAAGAAATCCACCTGCTGCATGCCTTGCTCGAACCGGCGCGCAGCGGCGCGCAGCAACTGCCGTCGGAATTGCTCCAGACGCTGGCGCAGTTCCTGCCGGTCCGGCACCACGGCCTGCGCCGCCGCCGTCGGCGTGGCTGCACGCAAATCGGCCACAAAATCGGCGATGGTGAAGTCGGTCTCGTGCCCCACCCCGCTCACTACCGGGATATGGCTGGCCGCGATGGCGCGCGCCACCGCTTCTTCGTTGAACGCCCACAGGTCTTCGATACTGCCACCGCCGCGACATACGATGAGTACATCGCACTCGGCGCGCTGGCTGGCTGTCTTGATCGCCTGTGCGATCTTCTGTGCAGCGCCTTCTCCCTGAACAGGTGTCGGATACAGCAAGACCGGCACATTCGGCATACGGTTGGCCAGCGTACGCAATACATCGCGCAGCGCAGCAGCCTGCGGCGAGGTGACGATACCGATCTGTCTGGGCAGCATAGGCAGATCGCGCTTGCGGTCTGCGTCGAACAGACCTTCCGCTTCCAGTTTGGACTTCAGCCGTTCGAATGCCTCGAACAGCGCCCCCAGTCCGGCGGGACGCATCTTTTCCAGATTCAACTGGAAATCGCCACGCGCCTCATACAAGCTGGCCAGCGCAAGAACTTCCACCTGCATGCCGTTTGCTGGCTTGAAATCCAGATACTGACTTTTGTGGCGGAACATCACGCAACGCACCTGCGCGACTTCGTCCTTGAGCGAAAAATACCAGTGCCCGGACGCGGCGCTGACGAAATTGGATATCTCGCCGCGCACCCACAACAGGGGCAGCCCGCTTTCAATTATTTGTTTCGCCGCGAGATTCAATTCGCGCACGCTCAACACCCGGTTCTTATCCATTCCCATGCACAATCCGCGTTCAGTTCAGGAAAATATTTTCATCAAACTAGGCCAAATGGCATATTGACAAACTCATTACAATCCACAACCCCAGCAAAATCGCCACTTCCGAGGCATTCGCTGTCAAAGAGAATTACAACTTACAGTATCTGTTTGTTTTTAATTACAATTATTGCGGTATATTTTTTGGGCGATTATTGTAAAAAGGCTTCAATACAGGGCTTGCAGCATCCATTGCGGCATTTCATGCACAAAGTTATCCACAGATTTTGTGCATAAGAAAACAAATCGCTTATGCAGCTTCAAGTTAGCTCAAAGCGCCGCTTCGCACCTTGCTCAATCATGGGCTACAAGATACAGTGCCGCCTTCGAATTTAAGCATACTTTGCGGAGACGTTACGTGTTCACTCTAGTCCAAGCCGCCGGTTGGCCCATCTGGTTACTCATCATCGCATCCCTGGTTGCAGTCGCATTCATCACCGAACGCGCGCTCTTCCTGCGCCGCAAGAAGATCGTTCCGCCGCAACTGCTTGATGAGGTGGTACTGGAACTCAAGCAAAAGGGTGTCAGCCAGCAGATGTTGACTCGCCTGAGCGAAGGTTCGCCGCTGGGTATGGTATTCGCTGCCGGACTGAAGAACATCAAGAGTGCGCCCGAGGTCATGAAGGAATCGATCGAAGAGGCCGGACGTTCCGCCACACACCAGCTGGAGAAGTTCCTCACCACCATCGGCACCATCGCCTCGATCAGCCCGTTGCTCGGCCTGTTCGGCACGGTGGTCGGCATGATCGAGATCTTCGGCTCGCAGAATGCGGGTGGCGCAGCCCCTGCCGAACTGGCGCACGGCATCTCGGTCGCTCTGTACAACACCGCATTCGGTCTGATCGTCGCCATCCCCAGCATGATCGCCTACCGCCATTTTCGCGCCCAGGTGGACAGCCTGACCATCGAGATGGAGCAGCAGGCCATCAAGCTGGTGGAAGTCGTCCATGGCGAACGCAAGTAAGGGTCGAAAAATGAACTTTCGGCGCGGCCGCACTCGTGAGGAACCGGAGATCAACCTGATCCCGATGATCGACGTGCTGCTGGTGATCCTAATCTTCCTGATGGTCACCACCAGCTACTCGAACTTCGCCCAGTTGCAGATCAACCTGCCGCAGGCTTCCGGCGAGGAAACCGCGCTTGCTTCCAGCAAGCCTATCCATGTCGCGGTGGATGCTTCGGACCACTATGCAGTAAACAGCGTACGCACCCCGTTCAACAACGTGGTCGATTTTGCCGAAGCCCTGCGCAAGGCCGCGGGCGAGCAGACCGATCCGACCATCGTCATCAACGGCGACGCCAAGGCCACGCACCAGTCCGTCATCAACATCATGGAAGCCGCGCGCATCGCGGGATTCGGCCGCATCACCTTTACCACCCAGAACCAGCCGAACAAGTAATCCCACCCATGGAGCGGCTGCAACACCACTGGTATCGCCTCTCACCGCTCCACTTGCTGCTCTACCCGCTCAGTCTTTTGTTTCGCGCACTCTCCGCGCTGCGCCGCTTACTCTATCGCAGCGGGATTCTGGCATCGGTCAAACTGCCTGTCCCGGTTGTCATCATAGGAAATATCAGCATAGGCGGCACCGGCAAGACGCCGCTCACGCTCTGGTTGGCACAGCAACTGCTCGATAACGGCTGGCATCCCGGCATCGTCAGCCGCGGTTACACAAAAGACGGCAAGCAGCGCGGCATTCCCCATGAGGTCTCAATCGAAGATGCGGCGGACATGGTCGGTGACGAACCCCTGCTGATGGCGCAACGCGCATTGTGTCCGATATGGATCAGCCGCGACCGCCCCGCTGCCGCACAAGCCCTGCTCGCCGCCCATCCCGAATGCGACATCATCCTCTCCGACGACGGCTTGCAGCACTACCGTCTGCAGCGCACCGCCGAGATCGTCGTCGTAGATGGCGCGCGCCGCTTCGGCAACGGTCTGTTGCTGCCCGCCGGTCCGCTGCGCGAACCGGTCTCGCGTTTGCACAAGGCGGACGCAGTGGTGATCAACGGCGGTGAGACGCACGGCAGCGAGTTCGCCATGCAACTGGCCGGAACGAGTTTCTACAATCTGCTCAATCCTGAACGCATCGTCTCTGCCACAGAATTCGCAAAGCAGCGTTTGCATGCCATCGCGGGTATCGGACATCCGCAACGCTTCTTCGTCCAACTGGAGCATCTCGGCCTGGCCGTACAGCGGCATCCTTTCCCGGATCACCATCGCTATACTCCGTCCGATATCGCCTTCGACGACGCGGATGCGATACTCATGACCGAAAAAGATGCGGTAAAATGCGCCGCGTTCGCCACCGAGAGATGCTGGGTGCTGCGAGTGGATGCGCAAGTCAGTCCGGCCCTCACACAACTTATCCTTGAAAAGGTCACGCCATAGTGTGTCTCCATGAAATTCACTTTTGAGAGATGAAGCGCAAGGAGCCGCGCAGCGAATGACGAGACATACCACAAGGTAGGCGAGGAAAGAGCGAGCACGCGACACAGCGATTCGCTCTCAAAATGAATTTACTGGAGTACACACGAATGGACGCTAAACTTCTCGACATCTTGGTTTGCCCGCTGTGCAAATCGCCGCTGGTCTATCGCAAAGCCGAGCAGGAACTGGTCTGCAAGGCTGACCGTCTGGCTTTCGCGATCAAGGACGACATCCCGGTGATGCTGGCCGACGAGGCCCGCGAACTCACCGCGAAAGAAGTCGAAGCGCTCTGATGTTCCCCTTCAAGGTCGTCATCCCGGCCCGGTTCGCCTCGACCCGCCTGCCGGGTAAACCGCTGCTGGACATCTGCGGCAAACCGATGGTGATACGCGTCGCCGAACAGGCCGCCCAAAGCGGCGCGCAGCAGATCCTCATCGCCACCGATCACCAGCCCATCATCACAGCAGCCCGGGAACACGGCTTCCAGGCTTGCATGACGCGCGCCGACCATATCAGCGGCACCGACCGCATCGCGGAGGTGGCGGCGCAGCAAGGCTGGAGCGACGACACCATCGTGGTCAACGTGCAGGGCGACGAACCGCTGATCCCGCCGCTACTCATCCGTGCCGTGGCGCAACACCTGCACGACCACCTCGAGTGCGCCATCGCCACCGCCTGCCATCCCATCCACGACGAACCGTCCATGCGCAACCCGAACATCGTCAAGCTGGTGCTGGACAAGAACGCCAATGCACTTTACTTCAGCCGGGCTCCTATCCCCTGGCCAAGGGATGCATACGCAAAGAACGACCCGCTGCCCCAAAACGTCGAAGTGCTTCGACATGTCGGCATCTATGCGTATCGCGCTGGCTTCCTGCGAGACTTCGGCAAACTTACCCCTACTTCCATTGAGCAAATTGAGTCGCTCGAACAACTGCGTGCGTTGTATCATGGCTACAAGATCGGCGTAACCAAGACCGATCAGGCACCTCCAAGCGGTGTGGACACCGAACAGGATTTGGGGATCGCGCGGCGTCTGTTCACCGAATTTCAAAATGGATTTAATCAAAAGGGAAATCATCAATGAAGCTGATTCTGTTAGGAGCACCCGGAGCAGGTAAAGGCACCCAGGCGAATTACATCAAGGAAAAGTACGGCATCCCGCAGATCTCCACCGGAGACATGCTGCGCGCGGCAGTCAAGGCCGGCACACCACTGGGCGTAGCAGCCAAGAAGATCATGGATGCCGGGGGCTTGGTGTCCGACGACATCATCATCAATCTGGTCAAGGAACGCATCAAGGAAGCCGATTGCGCCAAAGGTTTCCTGTTCGACGGCTTCCCGCGCACCATCCCGCAGGCACAGGCAATGAAGGATGCCGGGATCAAGATCGACTACGTGGTCGAGATCGACGTGGCGGACAAGGAAGTCGTACAGCGCATGAGCGGTCGCCGCGTGCATCCGGCCTCGGGCCGCACCTATCACCTGGTGTTCAATCCGCCCAAGGTGTCCGGCAAGGATGACATCACCGGCGAAGACCTGGTGCAGCGCCCGGATGACGTCGAAGAGACCGTCCTCAAGCGCCTCAGCGTCTATCACGAGCAGACCCAGCCGCTGGTCGAGTACTACACCGCATGGTCGAAGTCCGGCGACGGCAGTGCCCCGAAAGTCGTGCATGTGCCCGGCGTCGGCAGCGTGGAAGCCATACGCGACCAGGTCTTCCGCACCCTGGGAGCCTGAGCATGGCCGCCAAGCCCATTCTTACTCTAGATGACGCCAAACGTGTTGCCGCGGCTGCGGAAGCTGAAGCGGTCAAGAACGACTGGAAAGTGGTCATCGCGGTGGTGGACGATGGCGGCCATCTGCTTTACCTGCAGCGCGGTCACGACACGCAATTCGGCAGTGTCGAGACCGCCATCGCCAAGGCACATGCCGCCGTGGCCTTCCAGCGCCCCACCAAGGCTTCGGAAGACGCGGTACTCAGCGGCCGCCTGATCCACCTCGCTCTGCCCGGTGTCATCCCCGCCGAGGGCGGCGTGCCGCTACAACGCGACGATGTCATCATCGGCGGGCTCGGCATCAGCGGGGTGCGTTCGTTCCAGGATGGCCAGATCGCACAGGCGGGAATGAGCGCGCTGTAACCTCGAAAAGCACCGTACCAAATCAAACGGGCATCATCCTCTCGGATGATGCCCGTTTGATTTTCATGCAACGACCCGCTAAGCCGGAACGCGATAATTCTCTTGCGTCATGATATCCACTCCGCAGGGCAGCGCTTCGATCCAGTTCAGGAACTCGTTCACCATCTTTTTGCCTACAAAAGCACGGCCATGCTGCGGTACGATGGCTTCGACATCCATCGTGCGCACCATGTTGACCCAGAAACGGCATATCTTGTTGGAGATCATGTAACGCTTGTGGAAACCTTCCATGTGCTGGATATGCGCCTTGAAATCCTCGACCGGCGTATCCGCCTCGGTATGGCCGACGATTGAGGCGCCCATGTCGCCGGAGAACAGGATCTTGCTGATCGGATCGTAGAACTGGAAGTTGCCTTCCGAGTGCATGAAGTGCGCCGGGATCGCCTTGATAGCGGTGTTGCCCAAGGGCAGGTTCATGCCTTCGTCGGGGATGCCCAGCACGCGGCCGAGCGAGTTATCGCCACTGCAGAAGTGCGGCACGAAGCGCACCCACAATTTGGAGATCATCACTTTGCAATCGGAGTGGATCATCCATTTGTTGACCGAGGCGATGATGTCCGGATCGGGGTGTGAGGCGAGGATGTATTCCAGCTTTTTGGGCGGGAAATAGTTGTGCATTTCCATCAACAATCCGTTATAGGTCATGTTGCCACCCGGATCGATCAGCGCACCGTGACCGTTATCAACGATCAGGAACTGATTGGCCTGTACTGCATCCCCCACTGAATCGTCCACCAGATCGTCGAACATCAGACATTGGTGTTTGCCGTTATTGAATAATTCGATGGCCATTATTTTTCCTTATCATAAAGATGATCTAGCGCCCCCTACCCGATTCATTCTACTTGATTCCATATCATCCCGACAGGGGCCGTTTATCTTGCACACACACGGCTCCGTGAAAAGCGTAATATGTGCCCGGTTTTGCAAACAGAGAAGTCACTTCACAACCTTTGATGGAGAGAGCAAAGTATGGCGAAGAAGAACGCGTTTTATGCACAATCCGGCGGCGTCACAGCCGTCATCAATGCATCAGCCTGCGGCGTCATCGAAACAGCCCGCAAACATAAAGACAAGATCGGCAAGGTATATGCTGGACGCAACGGCATCATCGGCGCCCTCACCGAAGACCTGATCGACACCACCAAAGAATCAGCCCGTGCCATCGCCGCCCTGCGCAGCACCCCTTCCGGCGCATTCGGTTCCTGCCGCTTCAAACTCAAATCGCTGGAACAGAACCAGCGCGAGTATGCGCGTCTGATCGAAGTGTTCAAGGCGCACAACATCGGCTACTTCTTCTACAACGGCGGCGGCGATTCCGCCGACACCTGCTACAAGGTATCGCAGCTGTCGGAGAAGATGGGCTACCCGGTGCAGGCCATCCATGTGCCCAAGACCGTGGACAACGACCTGCCCATCACCGATTGCTGCCCCGGCTTCGGCTCGGTCGCGAAATACATCGCAGTCTCGACGCTGGAAGCCAGCTTCGACGTGCGCTCCATGGCCAAGACCTCGACCAAGGTGTTCGTGCTCGAAGTGATGGGACGCCACGCGGGCTGGATCGCCGCAGCCGGCGGACTGGTCGAAGAACAGGGCATCCCGGTGGTCATCCTGTTCCCCGAGATCGAATTCGACCAGAAGAAATTCCTGGCCAAGGTGAATGCCATGGTGAAGAAGCACGGCTATTGCAGCGTGGTTGTATCTGAAGGCTGCCATTACCCGGACGGCAAGTTCCTCGCCGAACAGGGCACACGCGACGCCTTCGGCCATGCTCAACTGGGCGGCGCCGCTCCGGTGGTCGCCAATATGGTGAAGGAAGCTTTCGGTTACAAGTTCCACTGGGCCGTGGCGGACTATCTGCAACGCGCTGCACGTCATGTCGCATCCAAGACCGATGTCGAGCAAGCCTATGCTCTCGGCAAGTCCGCTGTCGAACTGGCGCTCAAAGGCCAGAACGCGGTGATGCCGACCATCGACCGCGTCTCCGACAAACCCTATAAGTGGAAAGTCGGCGTCGCGCCATTGTCAAAGGTTGCCAACGTGGAGAAGTTCATGCCGCGCGACTTCATCACCAAGGACGGCTTCGGCATCACCGAGAAATGCCGCACCTATCTGACACCACTGATCAAGGGAGAAGATTACCCTCCGTACAAAGACGGGCTACCACAATATGTTCAGCTCAAGAACATTGCGGTCGCAAAGAAGTTGGGAAGTTTCAAGATTTGATTGTTAATCACTCCGCCCTTCAAGGGCGGAATTTACTTGAGGGGGTAGATCATGGCAGGTAGCTTGGTATTTGCGCTGTTGTGTGCGGTCGCAGCGATTCTGTATGGCGTATTCTCGATCAAATGGATATTGGGACTACCGACTGGTAACGACCGCATGCGGGAGATCGCTGCGGCGGTGCAAGAAGGTGCACAGGCATACCTGAATCGGCAATACACCACCATAGCCATTGTCGGAGCGATTCTGCTGGTCGCCATCTTTGTCGCTCTGGGCTGGCAGACCGCAGTCGGCTTCGTGCTCGGCGCTGTACTTTCCGGACTGACTGGTTATATCGGCATGAACGTCTCGGTTCGCGCCAATGTCCGCACCGCTCAAGCCGCCAGTAACGGATTGAATGCGGCATTGAACGTGGCGTTCAAAGGGGGTGCAATCACCGGAATGCTGGTGGTCGGCTTGGGTCTGCTCGGGGTGGCTGGCTATTATGCCTTCCTGACGCTAGCGGTCGGCGACACCACCGCAGAAGCGACACATGCCCTGGTCGGATTGGCATTCGGCGGTTCGCTTATCTCGATTTTTGCCCGCCTCGGTGGTGGCATCTTCACAAAGGGTGCTGACGTTGGCGCTGATCTGGTCGGCAAAGTCGAAGCCGGCATACCCGAGGATGACCCGCGCAATCCGGCTGTGATCGCAGACAATGTCGGCGACAACGTCGGTGACTGCGCTGGCATGGCTGCCGACTTGTTCGAGACCTATGCCGTGACCATCATCGCGACCATGGTGCTGGGCGGCCTGCTCATCACCGGTTCGCCCGAGGCGGTGATCTATCCACTGGTACTGGGCGGCGTGTCCATCATTGCATCCATCATCGGCACCTTCTTCGTCACCGCTCGTGAAGGCGGGAAGATCATGAATGCGCTGTATCGCGGCCTGATCGTGTCCGGCGTACTGGCAATCATCGCTTTCTATCCAGTGACCACCTGGATACTCGGCGAAGGCGTGATGATAGATGGCCAGTTGATCTCATCGATGAATTTGTATCTGACTTCCCTGATCGGCTTGGCGCTTACCGCTGCGATGGTGTGGATCACCGAGTACTACACCGCCACCGAGTTCAGCCCTGTGCGCCATATTGCACAGGCGTCCACCACCGGCCATGGCACCAATGTGATTGCCGGGTTGGGTGTGTCGATGAAATCCACCGCAGCGCCCGTGCTGGCAGTGTGCCTGTCGATCTGGGGCGCTTATGAACTGGCCGGACTGTACGGCATCGCCATCGCCGCGACCTCGATGTTGTCGATGGCGGGCATCATCGTCGCACTCGACGCCTACGGTCCGATCACCGACAACGCCGGCGGCATCGCTGAAATGGCCGGTCTGGACGATAGCATCCGCAACATCACCGACCCGCTCGATGCGGTTGGCAACACCACCAAGGCGGTGACCAAGGGCTATGCCATCGGCTCTGCCGGACTGGCCGCTCTGGTGCTGTTTGCAGATTACACCCACGCTCTCGCGACTCACGGGGGCCCAGCACTGACCTTCGACTTGTCCAACCACATGGTCATCATCGGCCTGTTCATCGGCGGCATGGTGCCTTACCTGTTCGCCGCGATGGGCATGGAGGCGGTCGGTCGTGCCGCTGGTAGCGTGGTTGTCGAAGTTCGCCGCCAGTTCAAGGAGATCCCCGGCATCATGGAAGGCACCGGCAAGCCGGAATACGGCACTTGTGTGGACATGCTGACCAAGGCCGCGATCAAGGAAATGATTCTCCCCTCACTGCTGCCTGTCGCAGTGCCCGTGATCGTCGGGCTCACCCTTGGCGCGCAAGCCTTGGGCGGCGTGCTGGTCGGCACCATCATCACCGGCATCTTCGTCGCCATCTCCATGACCACCGGTGGCGGCGCATGGGATAACGCGAAGAAATATATCGAGGAAGGCAACTTCGGCGGCAAGGGTTCGGATGCGCACAAGGCTGCCGTCACCGGCGACACCGTGGGTGATCCTTACAAGGACACCGCCGGTCCTGCGGTGAACCCGCTGATCAAGATCATCAACATCGTCGCACTGATGATCGTGCCGCTGCTGTAAATAGCGCAGCGCAACAGGAAACAAAAAAGGCCGACGAGACGTCGGCCTTTTTTGTTTCCTGTGCCACTTTCGCTGGGCAGTTTTTCAGTGCCCTTTCGCCCGTATATGCGCTATCAATTCCATGGACAAGCGGGTCGGTCGACAACTCGTAATATATGCTTCCTCTGAGCCTAGCTTCACCGGGCCGGTTGCTTTCTGCTCATCATCGTCTGCATGATGCAATTCGCTGGTGCTCTTAACCGACACATTCCGCAAGCAGCTTGATTTTCTGATGTTATTGATCGAACCCATGGTCTTCTCCTTCGAGAAACGTGGAAACATAAACAATAGAGCGTATCAACCTATCCTTAGTTATATCGTCAGATTTTCTGCAGACTTTAATTTTTTCGAAGCGACAAGCTCAGTCGCAGAGAATTTAATAGGCTGTATTTATTGGGAATATTATTGCAAGCGCGGAACAGCTATCCTCGTGCCAAAAAAATCTCCAGATGTGCCACAAAGGCGCGCGTCTTGGCTGGCAAAAAGCGGCGCATCGGCATCACCGCCCAGGCCGTGACCGAGGGGAAGCACCATTCCGGCAGCACGCGCACCAGCCGCTTCTTATGCACATCCTCTTCCGCGAACGGCACCGGCAGCATGCCGATACCCGCCCCGTCCAGCAGCAACTGCTGAATGACGCTGATGGAATTCAACCCCATGCGTCCCGGCGGCACCCTCTCCCACACCTCCTTGCCGCGCAACAAGCGCCAGGGCTGCGGCTGGCCAAGATCCGAGATCATGCGCAATGCCACATGTTGCTGAAGCTCGTCGGGATGCTGCGGTGCGGGATTCAGTGCCAGATAGATAGGGCTGGCATAGAGTCCAAGATGCTGTTCGTCCAGCTTGCGCGCGACCAGCGTTGAATCGTTGGCCAGCACGCCCATGCGGATGGCGAGATCGAAGCGTTCTCCTATCAGGTCTACCAGTCGCGAGCTGAGATCCAGTTCCAGTTCCACTTCGGGATAGGCTTCGCTGAAGGTTGCCAGCGCGCGCGACAGGCTGCGCCGCGCGTAATCCTCCGGCATGGAGACACGCAGCTTGCCGCGCGGCTGCACATCCTGGCTGCGCACGAAGTCCTGCACCGTCGCCACCTCTTCCGCCACGCGGCGGCTGTGGTCGAGAAACTCCTGCCCGAACTCGGTGAGCGTCAGACGTCGCGTGGTACGGATCAACAGCCGCTGTCCCAGCAGTTCTTCCAGATTGCCCAGGCGGCGCGAGACGGTGGCCTTGGGCATGCCCAACAGTTCGGCGGCGCGCACCAGACTGGCCTGATCCGCGATGGTCGCGAACAGGATCATGTCATCGGCAGATATGCTTTTTTGTTCCATTTTTGGAATAGTCTATCTCAAATCAAAGCCTTTATCTACATTCTTGGAACGCATAATATGCAAGCACTTTAGTCAACCAAGGAAACGCCATGAACACGGCAATCCCGGCGCCACCCCAGCAATCGCGCGACATCGAGCGCCTCGTCGAAGGCGTTGCGACCTCGGACGGCGCGGGCGTGAGCCTCACCCGCGTACTCACCGGCAAACTGCAACGCCGCCTCGACCCTTTCCTGATGCTGGACGCCTTCGGCAGTGACGATCCGGACGAATACATCGCCGGCTTCCCCGACCATCCGCATCGCGGCTTCGAGACCATCACCTATATGCTGGCCGGGCGCATGCGCCACCGCGACAGTGCCGGACATGAAGGCCTGCTGGAGAACGGCGGCATGCAGTGGATGATCGCCGGGCGCGGCGCCATCCATTCCGAACTCCCGGAACAGGAGGACGGCCTGATGGAAGGCTTTCAGCTCTGGCTCAACCTGCCCGCAGCCAACAAGATGACCGCGCCCTGGTACAAGGACTTTCCGACCACTGAGATTCCCGAATACCGCACGCCGGAGGGCGTGACCGTGCGCGTGATCGCGGGCAGCAGCAGCGGCGTGGCTGGTGCGATGACGCGCGAAGTCACCGAGCCGCTGTATCTCGACATGCACCTGCCTGCCGGAACGAACTTCGCCACCGCCATCCCTGCCACGCACAACGCCTTCATCTATGTGTATCGCGGTGCTGTGCAGGTCGGCGACACACTGGTGGGATCGCAACGCATGGGCATCCTCGGCAACACGCCCGGCGCGGACGGCTTGGCGCTGACCGCCAGCGAAGACACCCGTCTGATCCTCGTGGCAGGCAAGCCGCTCAACGAGCCCATCGTGCAATACGGGCCCTTCGTGATGAACACGCAGGAAGAGATACACCAGGCGCTGGACGATTACCGCAATGGCCGATTCGCCTGAAACCGAAAAGGAGAACATGATGCATCGCACGACCACCCGCCTTTTTCTTTTCATCCTGTTCATGCTGGCTTACGGCATGGCGTCCGCTGTCGGATTCAACCAGGTGCTCACCGGCGAAAGCAGCGTGACCTTCGGCTACAAGCAGATGGGCGTGGCACTGGACGGCAAGTTCAACAAGTTCGCGGCGCAGCTCAGTTTCGACCCGACCAAAGTGGACAAGGCGCAGGCCCGTATCGACATCGACGTTGCCAGCATCGACACCGGCTCCAGCGAAGGGAATGACGAAGTGGTCGGCAAGCAATGGTTCAACGCGAAAGCGATCCCCACAGCCAGTTTCGTCTCCACCGGTCTCAAGTCACTCGGCGGTGATCGCTACGAGGCCAACGGCAAGTTGACCATCAAGGGCCGCACGCTGGACGTGAAAGCGCCGGTCACCTTCCAATCCTCTGCCGGAAAAGGGCGCTTCGACGGCACCTTTACCATCAGGCGACTCGACTACGCCATCGGCGAGGGCGCCTGGAGCGATATCGACACCGTCGCCAACGAGATACAGATCAAGTTCCATTTAGTCGTGACCGCAGCACCAAACAAGAAGTAACCCAGACCAACCACCAAGGAGAACACCATGAAGAGAACCATCGCCACCCTGATCGCAGCATTCCTCTCCGCCGCTGCCTATGCCGCGCCGGAGACCTACATGATCGAACCGTCGCACAGCATGCCGCGCTTCGAGTACAGCCACTTCGGCTACTCGCTGCAACTCAGCCGCTTCGACAAGGTTTCCGGCTCAATCACCCTGGACCGCGCCAAGAAGACCGGCTCGGTCGACGTGACCATTGACGCCAAGTCGGTCAACACCGGTTCCGCCCTGTTCAACGAGCACATCCAGGCAGCCGATTTCTTCGACACCGAGATGTTCCCCACCATCACCTACAAATCGAGCAAGGTTAAATTCGACGGTGACAAGGTGGTCGCAGTGGAAGGTGTCCTGACCATCAAGGACATCAGCAAGCCTGTCACACTCACGATCAATTCCTTCCTGTGCATGCCGCACCCGATGGTGAAGAAAGAAGCTTGCGGCGCCACCGCCACAGCCAAGGTCAAACGTTCCGATTTCAACATGTCCAAAAATGTGCCTTATGTCGGCGACGAAGTGACCCTGACCATCCCGGTCGAGGCGATCAAGCAGTGATTTGCATCACCCCTCCCCGGTTTCCGGGGAGGGGAATTATCCGGCAACACCCAAGGAGCACGTTCATGAGCAACATCCTGTTCACCCCGACCTCGCTCGGCAAGCTGCAACTGAAGAACCGCATCGTCATGTCACCGTTGACGCGTTCGCGCGCCACCGGCAATGTGCCGAACGAACTGATGGAGAAGTATTACCAACAGCGCGCCGATGCCGGCCTCATCATCACCGAGGGCACGTCGCCTTCCCCCAACGGTTTGGGTTATGCACGCATCCCCGGCATGTTCTCGGATGCGCAGGTGCTGGGCTGGAAACGCGTGACCGATGGCGTACACGCGGCAGGCGGAAAGATTTTCGTGCAACTGATGCACACAGGGCGTGTGGGCCATCCCGCAAATTTGCCCGCGGGAGCAAAGATCGTCGCGCCTTCGCCGCTCGCCGCGCCCGGCGAAATGTGGACTGACAGCAACGGCATGCAAACTCACCCGGCACCCGCCGAGATGAGCGAAGACGATATCGCCGCAGCCATCGCCGAATACGCGAACGCCTCCAAACACGCCATCGAAGCCGGTTTTGACGGTATCGAATTGCACGGCGCGAACGGATACCTGATCGACCAGTTCCTGAATACGGCCACCAACCAGCGGACCGACAAATGGGGCGGTAGTGTCGAGAACCGCATCCGCTTCGCGGTGGAAGTGGCCAGGGCTTCAGTCGCCGCCATCGGCGCGGACCGCGTAGGCATGCGTATCTCTCCCTATGGCGCATTCAATGGGACCGCACCCGACGCCAAAATGGAGGTGATGTACCTGAAACTGGTGGAGGCACTGAACGAACTCGGACTGGTATATATCCACATCGTCGATCACAGTTCGATGGGCGCACCGGAAGTCAGCCCCGAACTGAAAGCCAAGATTCGCGCCAACTTCAAGGGCAAATACATCCTTTCCGGCGGTTACGATGCGGTGCGCGCCAATGCCGACCTCGACGCACAGAAAGGCGATCTGGTGGCGTTCGGCCGTCCCTTCATCTCCAACCCGGATCTGGTGCAGAAACTGAAGAACGGCACGATACTGACCGCACCCGACTTCAGCACCTTCTACACCCCCGGCGAGAAAGGTTATACCGATTATTAATTCTTGACGGCACCGGGCGGCGGACTTTGGCAGACCGCCGCCCGGTGATACAATGCGCGCCTTTCAATTTTCACAAAAAAGGCGTCGCATCATGAGCTTGAACAAAGTCCCCTCCGGCAAGGACCTCCCCAACGACTTCAACGTCATCATCGAGATCCCGATGCACGGCGAACCCGTGAAGTACGAAGTGGACAAGGATTCCGGCGCCATCTTCGTGGATCGCTTCATGAACACCGCGATGCACTATCCCTGCAACTACGGTTACATCCCGCACACCCTGTCCGACGACGGCGATCCGGTCGACGTGCTGGTCATCACCCCGGTTCCGCTGAACAGCGGCGTCGTGGTGCGCTGCCGCCCGCTGTGCGTACTGAAGATGGAAGACGAGTCCGGTTTCGACGCCAAAGTGCTTGCCGTGCCCGTGGACAAGCTCTCCACGCTGTATCGCGGCCTGAAGGACTACACACAATTGCCCGAGATCACTTTGAAGCAGATCGAACACTTCTTCGCCCACTACAAAGACCTGGAACCCAACAAATGGGTCAAGATCGGCGGCTGGGAAGACGTGGAATCGGCACGCAAGGAGATCATGGAAGGCGTCGCCAACTACCAGAACGCCACCGACAAGCCAGAGTTCTAAATCACGGGAGAACGCAGATGACCGCACGCATCATTGACGGCAAGACCATCGCACAGGAGGTTCGCGCCGAATGGAAAGTGCGCGCCGATGCCTTAAAGGCGCGCGGCATCACTCCCGGCCTGGCGGTCATCATCGTCGGCGAAGACCCTGCCTCCAAGGTCTACGTCGCCAACAAGGTGAAGGCCTGCGCCGAGTTGGGCCTGCATTCCGAGCACATCGCCCTGCCCGCCGACACCAGCGAGGCGACCCTGCTGGCGAAGATCGCCGAACTGAACGCCGACCCGAAGATACACGGCCTGCTGGTTCAACTGCCGGTACCCAAGCACATCGACAGCGACAAGATCCTCAACGCCATCAGCCCGGACAAGGACGTGGACGGCTTCCATCCGATGAACGTCGGCGCACTGGTCACCGGCAACATGCGCTTCGCACCCTGCACACCTTTCGGCTCATTGGTGCTGCTGCAAAAGAGCGGCGTCGAGATCGAGGGAAAACATGCGGTAGTGGTCGGACGCAGCAACATCGTCGGCAAACCGATGGCGCTGTTGCTGTTGCAGCACAACGCCACCGTCACCATCTGCACTTCGAGAACCAAAGACCTCGCCAAGCACACGCGCGATGCCGATATCCTGGTCGTCGCCACCGGCAAGCCGAAGATGATCACCGGCGACATGATCAAGCCCGGTGCCGCCGTCATCGACGTGGGGATCAACCGCATGGAAAACGGCAAGCTGTGCGGCGATGTGGATTTCGATTCGGCGAAAGAAGTGGCCGGCTGGATCACCCCCGTTCCCGGCGGCGTCGGACCGATGACCATCACCATGCTGGTGGCGAACACCGTGCAGGCGGCGGAACGCACGGCAAGCAAATAACAGCCGACTTTTCCGGAGATACCTAAAGCGCTAGCGGCACACGGTGTTGCCGAAAGGATCCACGCTGCAACGCGGGCGCTCCTTCAGCTCTTCGTCCTCACTGTCGCTTCCGTCTGCCGCGACAGCCGATGCTGCCCCCCCCTTGTTCCTGTCCTTCGCCGCACTCCGCGGCGCTATGCTGAGCACCCCGTCCTTGTCCATGCAGACCGTGTTGCCGAAGTCATCCCTGCCGCAACGGGGTTCCGTTTCGGCTCGCGCGGAAGCCGCCAGCAGAACTGCGCACAGGATCAAGGACCGGCTCATGTTCGCTCGACAGGAAAGCGCGGTGGACGATCCATGTGATCGATCAGTTGCGGGGAAAGAATCATTCCGCGCTCAATGACGCAGTGAAATCGTCCAGCGGGACCGGTTTGCCGAACAGGTATCCCTGGTAGAGCACACAGCCGTTGGCTTCCAGAAAATCGCACTGCTCCTGCGTCTCCACACCTTCGGCGATCACTTCCATCCCCAGGTTGTTGGCCATACCGATGATGGTCTGGATGATGGTCGAATCGGACGCCTTGGTGCCGATGTGGTGCACAAAGGACTGGTCGATCTTGAGCTGGTTCAGCGGCAACTGGGTCAGATAGGACAGCGACGAATAGCCCGTCCCGAAATCGTCCATCGAGAAGGTCACCCCGATCTGCCTGAGCGCCTGCATCTTGGCGATGGTGTCGGCGACGTCTTCCAGCACGATGCTCTCGGTCAGCTCAAGCTTGAGTCGCAATGGATCGATTGCTGTTCGCTTGATGATCTCGCTCACTTGCTCCACGAAGTCGGCCTGACGGAACTGACGCCCGCTGACGTTCACCGAAAGTTGCAGTTCGCGGGTATGTGCCTGCGACTCCCATTGTTTCAGTTGCCAGCAGGCGCTTTCCAGCACCCATGTGCCGATCGGCAGGATGAGTCCGGTCTCTTCCGCCAGCGGGATGAACTGCATCGGCGGAATCAGGCCCCGCTCCGGATGTATCCAGCGCAGCAACACTTCCGCACCCAAGATGCAGCCGGCATTGTTGACCTGCATCTGGTAGTAGAGCCGGAACTCCTGCTTGCGCAAGGCCTCGCGCAGCCCGACCTCGAGCAGCGCGCGTGCTTCCAGCTCTTCCTGCATCACGGGGTCGAAGAAACGCAAGGTGTTGCGTCCCGACTTCTTCGCCTCGTACATGGCGGTATCGGCCTGCTTGAGCAGTTCGTCGAGCTTCTCCTTGTAATCGATGAACAGGGTGATACCCATGCTTGAGGAGCTATGGAATTCACTCCCTTCGAGCTGATAGGGCTGGCTCAGTGCTTCGAGCACTTTTTCCCCGACCGCTCTCGCCTGAACAGCGGCATGTGCCCTGTCCTGGCTCAAGCCCTCCAGCAACAGCACGAACTCGTCGCCGCCGAAGCGCGCCAGCGTGTCGCCGTCGCGGACACAGTCCTGCAAGCGCTTGGCGACCTCGATCAGCAACAGATCACCGATACCGTGTCCCTTGGTGTCGTTGAGTGTTTTGAAGTTGTCCAGATCGATGAACAGCAACGCCCCGCCGGTACGGCTGCGGACACTGGTGGAGACCGCCTGACGCAGGCGATCCAGCAACATGCGCCGGTTGGGCAACTGGCTGAGCGGGTCGTAATAAGCCAGCAGATGGATCTCGTTCTCGGCCTTCTTGCGTTCGGTGAAATCGACGAAGGTGCCGACGTAGTTGGTGACCTCGCCATCCTTGCCGATCACCGCGGTGACGGTCAGCCATTCCGGATAGATCTCGCCATTCTTGCGCCGGTTCCATATCTCGCCCTGCCAGCTGTTGTTTTTCCGCAGCCGCTCCCACATGCGCTCATAGAACTCGTGGTCCTGCCGGTCCGAACTGAGCATGGATGGTTTCGAGCCGAGCGCGTCTTCGACGCTGTATCCGGTTATCCGGGTGAACGCGTGGTTGACCCGGATGATCACCGAGTTCTCGTCGGTCACCATCATGCCCTCTTCGGTCTCGAAAGCGATGGCGGCGACGCGCAATGCCGCTTCGCGCTCTTCCTGCACCGCCATCATGTCGTTGAACGCATGCGCCATATCGGCGATGTCTTTGGGCCCGCCAGGTTCGGCCCGCACTTGCGATTCGCCGAGTTGGGCGCGTTCCATACTGGCCGACAACTGGTTGAGCGGTCGCGCCATGCTGCGGGTGAGGTAGCGGATCAGCAGCAGGAACACCAAGGCGAAGGAGACCGAGGTGGCCAGATTGGTAAGGAAGATGTCGGAGGTGGTGCGCGCCAATGCAGCCTTGCTCATCACGACGGAGACCTTGCCCAGCAGTTCCGGCACAGCCGGTTCGTCGAACGGCGAATCTGCCGCGGGCTGCGAATACACGGGCGCGGCAAAGTGCCAAGCCTTGCTGCTTTCGGCGTCGAGCATGGCCGCAGCCTGCAGCCCGTCAGTCTGATCGCTCTGCGCAACCATCCTGCTGGAATCGATATCGCCCTGCGCCAGCAACACATGGCCGTTGGTGTGACGTATCTCGACGCCGATCACGCCGGGGAACGCCATGGTCGCCCGCACCGCTTCGGCGGCATTGTCGGCAGAAGAGTAGACCAGCGCCAGTGCGCTCTGGCGCGCCAGATTCTCGGTGATGCGCTGGCCCTGCTCGATCAGGTTGTGACGCACGCGTTCGTTCACCTGCCAGGAACCGGCAATGGAGGAAGACAATGCCAGGAAGATGATGCCCAGTGCGACAGCGAATCCCAACTGGCGCTGGAAGCTGTATTTCCCGAAAAATGCCTTCAATGAACTTTTCATATTCGGCGCGCCTATTGTTCCGGAAAGGCCATATCAAAACTCTGTATCCTGGCCGTGTTCAGCCCGAGGTGCTTGGCAGTCCGCAGATTGACCGCCATCAACACCTCGCGCAACGGCACCAGAGCGGAGGCCTCCTTGTTGCCGGATGCCAACAGACCGAGCGCGTCCCCGGCAAGGTGACGGCCCAACTCGACGTTATCGGGATACAGGGAGAACAGCACGCCGCGCTTCACGTGGCCGAAACTGCTGGAGAACACCGCCAGGTTGTTGTTCCAAGACTCCTGCAACACGAAAGGCAGCACGGTGCTTTCCTCGACCGCGGTGGAGTCCTGCGGCAACCACAGCGCGTCCTGCCTGTTGTCGGCTTTGGCGATGATCTCCTGATAGGCGCGCATGGCAGAGCGCAGATCCTGCACCGGGTAGGCCACCAGTTCCACCCCGTGCACGGCAGCGCCTTCTTTTGCCAACTGGATCAGCCATTCGTTCTGGCGCGGGTCGTACACAGTGAATATCCGCCTGGCATTGGGCATCATCTTTTTCAGGCGCGAGAACAGCAAAGCGGGATCGGGCGAAAGACTGTTCACCTGCAATACCCGGGCGCCGTCTTCCGCCGCCGACAGCACGCCTCCGACAACGACACCGATGTTGCGATCCAGCGAATTGGCGACCTTCATACCCTGCCGCCCCAATGCGATGACGACTTTGGTGTCCTGGCGACGCAGGGAATCGTTCAGTTCACCGACATTGACGTTCGGTCCGACGGCAAAATTGGCGACCCGACCTTTGGCCCTGTCTTCAATACCGTCGATGATCTGCGTGAACACGCTGCGGTAAGGTTCGCCGATATCCGGGTAGATCACCGCGATGCCGCCCACACTGGCCGCCTGCGCGACTTTGTTGGCCAACATCCTGTTGATCGATACCGTTCCGGTTCCGGCGACATGGATCGGGAATACCACCACATCCTGCGACGACTCGATCGCACTGATCACGCCGGAATAGTCCTCGGTCCAGGATGTGTTCTTGTGCGGAAATGCTTCTGTGTCTCTGGAATTCGCCCATGAGTCGGGCGTGGCGGTCAGCAGCAGAATGGCCAAAGCGGCCCATGCGCCGACACGACGTGAATGGAATGTTCCGCTACAGCAAAGAGAAAATGTGGAATGCAAGCTCATGATCGGTTGCGCGGAGTGTCGTTCAAACAGGCGCGACCATGCAAGTGCAAATATTGCCCGGCGCAATCCGATTTATTCGCTGCCGCAGACATGCATCCTCCTGAGAATTTGGGCTATCCGGCATCTGTCTCAGGGCGATAAAGAACTGTTTATTGCCCTGAAACATCGGGTTAATCTGCTACCCGCCATTCGCAGCCTCTTTACTTGCGTCCAATAATATCAGGCTTTACACTGACCCCACAGCTTACATGGGTAAAAATGTGAGTTGCATGGTCGGGTATGGGCCATGCTGTTTCGAACGAATTGTCGGCACAGTCCGGGATGTCGACTTCCATCGGCAAATAAAAAAAACGGCGGCTCTCACCTTCAGGAGGGTACTTCATCATGGGCTCCAACGCGTCGCTAGTCACAAGCCACACCGCTTCAGAAGCCGAACCATCACCCGTTATTTGCGCCAAACCTTACGAGGTCTCCGACCTGCTGGTCGCCTACCTCGATCAGTTGGGCATCGAATATGTGTTCGGCATCCCCGGCGGCGCTATCGAACCCTTGTACAACGCTTTCGCCCGAAGCGAACGCAGAGGCGGCATTTTATGAAGCAGGAAAGTGTCTAGCGAATCGGGGTCGATTCACGGAACGCCCTGAAGGAACACTGTTTCCAATTCCTTGCGCAGACATTCTGTATGAGGGAGAATCGCAAAGAGCTTGGACAAAGTAGCCAAGAACAAGAATTGAGTGCCACGCTGAATTAATGCCACGCTGGCAACTCATAACATCAGGAGGAGTACGCCATGCCATCGTTGATCCATCGCACACTCTGTGCCCTTCTTGCCATTGCATGGATCAGTGCGGCGAACGCCGAATCCTTTGAAGAAGAAGATCTGGCATTAGCCTACGGCGACAAATCCACCATCAGTATCGCTACCGGCAGCAAACAATCCATCACCCGCGCACCTGCAGTCTCCACCGTAATCACGTCCGGAGATATCGAAGCGATGGGGGCGACCGACCTGGATCAGGCACTGGAAAGCGTGCCGGGATTGCACGTCTCCATGGTGCATGTCGCCTCGAACCCGATCTACGGCTTTCGTGGCATTGCCACCAAATATAACCCGCAAGTCCTGATGCTGGTGAACGGCATCCCGATCACGAACGTGTTTTGGGGTGATCGCGGTCAGATCTGGGGCGGCATGCCGTTGGAGAATGTGGCCCGTATCGAGATCATCCGCGGCCCGGGATCTGCACTGTATGGTGCAGATGCTTTCTCCGGCGTGATCAATGTCATCACCAAGACCGTCGCTGATATCAAAGGAACTGAAACCGGCGTGCGTGTCGGCAGTTTCAATACCCGCGATGCGTGGGTACAACACGGCGGCAAGATGGGAACGCTGGATGCTGCTTTCTATCTCCGCGCCGGGAACACCGACGGACAAAAGGGAATCATTGAGCATGATGCATTGAATGCAAGCGGACCTGTCAGCACCTCGCGGAAGGCGATTGATGCTCGCGCCGATCTGTCCAGTGAAGCTTGGCGCTTCCGTGCCGGTTATCAAAAACGGGAAGTCGGCACAGGCGCAGGTCTTGCAGGCAGTCTTGACCAGGATTCCCGCGGCCACTCCTCCAGACTTTACCTGGACTTGATCTACGAACAAGCCAACTGGGCACAGAACTGGGATGTCTCAGGCGTGCTGGGTTTCTACGACAACAAGGAAAAAGGCTCCCCGCCCTACATGCTTTTTCCGGCAGGAGCTATTCCCGGATTCCCTGATGGCATGATCGGCAATCCAGGCCACTCGGAGCGGCATACTCATGCAAGTATTTCCTCTTTCTACTCCGGCTTCGATCAACACCGGCTCCGTATCGGTGTGGGATACCGCATTGATGACTTATACGAGACCAATGAGCTCAAGAACTTCGATGCGAATTTTGCCCCACTGGGATATCTGGTCGAGGCTTCCGGTAATCCTGCGTTGATCTACCTGATGCCCCACAAACGCAACGTCTCCTATGCCTTCGTTCAGGACGAATGGAATCTGGCTAAAGACTGGACACTGACCGCAGGCGTGCGGCACGACAACTACTCTGATTTCGGCGGCACCACCAACCCCCGCCTAGCGCTGGTATGGGATGCTGACTACAACGTAGTGGTCAAAATCATGCACGGAACAGCTTTCCGCGCCCCTTCCTTTGCCGAGATGTACAACATCAACAACCCGGTGACCATAGGCAACCCGAACATCAAGCCGGAAACCATCACCACCGACGAACTGGCGTTCTCCTGGCAGGCAACTTCCACACTGCAGAACAGCCTGAATTTCTTCCGTTACCGCATGCGCGACATCATCCTACCAACGGGCGCGCTTTACCAGAACTCGGGCGACCAAACTGGGCGCGGACTGGAACTGGAATCAACCTGGAATGCCGCCAGCAACCTGCGTCTGACCGGCAGCTATTCCGTGCAACATTCCCGAGACTCTGTCACCGGACAGGATGCTGGCATGGCACCGCACCGCCGCGTGTTCGCGCGTGCCGATTGGCGCTTCGCACAGCTATGGCATTTGAACACCAAGGTTAATTACGTTGCCGAGCGCATGCGCGAGCCCGGCGACACCCGTGCGAAAGTGCCCGATTACACGCTGGTAGACCTGACCCTGCGCCGCGAAAAGTTTGCTGAAGACTGGGAGGCCAACGCCGGGGTGTACAACCTTTTCAATCGCAAAACCTGGGAGCCCACCTTCAAGTCAGCAGGCATAGCTTCCGATCTGCCGCTGCCCGGACGTACGATCTACATCCAGCTCCAGCTCAACCTCTAACTCGCTTCTTTCTTGCTGTTCAGGCTGATGATGAGCACCCCGCTCAGCACCAGTCCTGAGCCAGCGATCTGCAGCAGCGAGATGCTCTCGCCCAGAATCACATACGCCATGTAGATGGTGCTTACCGGCCCGACGGTGCCGATGAGCGAGGCGCTGCCCGAACCGATGCGGCGGATGGCGAAGGACAGCAGGAACACCGGCAGCACCGTGGAGAAGATCGCCATCGCGATGGAAAGCTCGTACACGCGCAAGGGTAAGTCGAGCGCATCCAGCGGTCGTATCACCACAAACTGCAACAGGCTGGCGGCACTCGCCACCACCATCGCATAGGCGGTGAAACGCAGAGTGCCGATGCGCACGATGGCATGCCCAGCCCCCACTAGGTAGATCGAATAGGACAAGGTGCTGGCGAACACCAGCGCCGAACCCAACACGATGCTCCCCTCCTTCGCTCCCACGTCATGCAAAAATACCAATGCGATGCCCGCATAGCTCAAGGCCATCGCAGCGATGACCTTGCGGCTGATGGCGCGTTTGTAGAGCACTGCCGCAAGCATGACCGTCATGGTCGGATAGAGGAACAGGATCAGCCGCTCCAGCCCGGCAGAGATGTATTGCAGTCCGAGAAAGTCCAGAAAACTGGAACAGTAGTAGCCGATCAAGCCCAAGCCCAGCACCAGCAAACGGTCATGTCTATCGAGCGGTGCGGCATGTCTACGCTGCACCCAGATCGCCACAGCAATGAAGAACGGCACCGAGAACACCATGCGCAAGGCCAGCAGCGTCACCGCATCCACCTGATCGAGATAGGCCAGTTTCACCAGGATCGCCTTGACCGAAAAACCCACCGCCGCGAGCAGCGCGAAGACAACGCCGAGAAGAACATCCCGATTTGCGAAGGTACTGCCTGTGTGACTTGCCATGATGTTAAGACCCCAAGTGATGGACTGGTGCGGGTCTAAGGCTCAAGCAACTACGGAAGACCCGCAGTTGCCCGGTTAAAAACTTGCGTTAGAACAGGGACGCGCTGCGGCAGTGGGCTAGCATGGCTAGCCACAGTCGCTTGGCGATGATTGATTTGGCGGAGATGAGTTGCGGCGTTTGCATGGGAAGAAATATACGGGGAGGAACGAGTCCGGTCAATTTTCTCGCGCCTCCCCCGCTCGATCAATAACGCACCTGCACCCGGTAGCTCAGCTTGGTACTGCCTTCAGCCGGAACCGTGATGTGCCAGACTGCGGTGTTGCTGGCGGCTTTCTCGTGCTTGTGGCTGGCACTCAGCATCTTCCAGTCGCCCGGGATCGGTTCCTGCACCTTCACCACCACGGCGTCTTTCTTCGCATTCTTGAGCACGATCTCGAAAGCGCTCTCGTACATCGAGTTGCCTTTGGCCGGATTGGGCAGTGCCTTGAAATCGGTCTGCTTCTTGTCTGCCGTCACGTCGAACGATTCGCCGAGTTTGATGCGCACCTTCTCGTTCTTGGGGGTGTGGTCGATGCTGTCTTCGCCGACGAACTGGGCGTTACCCGCGCCGTCTTTCTTGTACACGCGGATGATGCCTTTGGGTAGCGGCATGCCGAGATGGCTGGCTTCCTTGTTGTCGAACTCGACGAACACGGCCACCTTCATCTTCTGCCCGAGATCGCCATAGCTGCTTTGATAGTAGTAGTTGGCCCCGCGCAGCAACAATTCCTTGCGCGCCGGGATCGCGGAAGCGGTGAGCAGCGAGACTTGCTTGGTCTGGTTCTCGGCGATGGTGGTTGGTCGATCCAGCGTGTAGAGGTGGTATTCCATCAGCGATTCTTCGGCCATTTGCGATGCCGGAGCAGCCATGGCTTTTCTTTCAAGCACCAAGCCGTCTCTAAATCTCATTTCATCCTGCACCTGGTTCACATCGCCTGCCACCAATTGCAACTTGGCATTGCGATAGGTCGCGCCGCTGGTATTGGTCAGCGTCACCCAGCCGGACAGATCGAGCCGGTCATCAGCCGCATTCAGCTCGGCGACATAATCCGCCTTCCACGCCAGCCCGCCGGTGAGATAGGAAAGCTCCACCTCCTGCTGCGCCGCACCTCCGTTGACGAGCGACATCACCAGCGTCGGCCTGTCGCGCAGATTGGCGGGAACATCGGGATAGACGATGCGTCCCGGCATGCCGGTCTCGATGCGGTTGCCTATCTTCAGCACCACCCCCTCATTGGCCGACAGCACCAGCGCCTGCTCGGTGCTGTCGTTGCCGGTGGCGGGATTGGTGCGGATGATGCTAACGGTCTTGCCGACATATTTCTCCAGCAGCTTGCCTGGCGTGAGCAGGTCGAAATCGAAGTTCTGCTCGATGACGGACAACTTGCCCGGGCTGGTCAAACTGCGCAGCAGTGCCGTCTCCGGGCGCATCCCGGCGCTGACATCGCGAAAGGCCAGCGCATTCTGTCCGCCGCCCAGTTGCACCTTGCGCTGATCCTTCACCAGCGCGAGGTTCTCGTTATAGATGGTGACCGCAACGCTTTGCTGGTCCTGTAGCGTGCTGCGCAATTCATCGGCTTGTACTGATGCAACGACGGTGAACAGTAAATAGACGAACATTCTGGGCGACAGAAACATGACGGCCTCCTATGTTGGTGCATCTAAGCAACGGATTGTTAGTTGACGTTCCGCTTGTACAGGAATTTCCAGAAATACCAGATGTAATACCCGCCCAGCGCCGTGCCCACCGGAAAGTAGATCAGGATGACCACCGAGAACGGCAGGCACATCCAGTGCGAACGCCTGTAGTTGAGGATGAGGGTGAGGCCGAGCGCGAAGAACAATGCGGTGACGGCGATGGCGTAGATGATGATCTGTGCTTCGCCTGCAGGCGCATCCGGACTGAATACGCGCCTCCAAGCGAAGGTGATGAACACGGCCAGCAGCATGGCCATGGCTTCGTACAGCCAGCCGATGATGATGCGGTGCTTTTCCAACTCGCCTCCGCTTATGCCAGACCGACGTAGACGCTCTGCACGTCGTCGTCCTCGTCGATGGCTTCGAGGAAGGCCTGCACCTCTTCGAGTTCGGCATCGTTGGCGATGGCGACAGGATTCTTGGGGCGATAGCCCAGTTTGGCGGAGACCACGGTGAAGCCTTGTGCAGGCAGCGCTTTGCACACGGCATCAAGATCGGTGGTGTCGGTGATGAACAGGGTCGCGCCTTCGTCGGCGGGTTCCAGGTCCTGCGCGCCCGCTTCGATGGCGGCGACTTCCGGGTCGGCATCCTTGGAGTTCGGCGTCGCTTCGATCATGCCGACATAGTCGAAGTCCCACGAGACGGAACCTTCCGCACCAAGTTGGCCTTTGCGGAACAGCACGTTCATGCTGGATTTGGTGCGGTTGATATTGTCGGAGAGGCATTCGACGATGACCGGTACGCGATGCGGGGCGAAACCTTCGTATACGAGGCGCTCCAGTTGCGCGCCACCATCGAGCAGGCCCGCGCCCTTCTTGATAGCGCGATCCAGCGTGTCTTTGGGCATGGAGGCTTTTTTGGCTTGCTCGACCACCAGACGCAGGCGCGAATTCGAGGTGGGGTCGGCGCCGCCCTTGGCTGCGACCATGATTTCTTTGGCCAATTTGCCGAAGATCTTGCCTTTTGCGTTCGCTGCAACTTCCTTATGTCTGGCTTTCCACTGTGCGCCCATGTCTGTTCTCTTGTGTGTTGGTTAATACAAAAATCCCGAGCCCGCATCTTGCCCTAAGTGGCGTGCGGCTTCAATCCGGAATGTGTCTTACATTTCCTTCTCCCGCTTGCGGGAGAAGGGAGTCACACCCCATTCACCACGTCCTCCACCACCTGCAAGAACGCATCGCCGTACTTCGCCAATTTGGCCTGTCCCACGCCACTGATCTGCCCCATCTCGTCCAGAGTCTGCGGCTTGCGGTTGAGGATCTCCAGCAGGGTGCTGTCGTGGAAGATGACGTAGGGCGGCACACCCTGCTCGCGCGCGAGTTCGGTGCGCTTGGCTTTAAGTGCCAGCCACAACGGGTCGTCGTTGGCCCCGGCGAAGGCTTCGCGCAGACGCGAGCCGCGTTCGGCTTTGCTGGATTTGCGTTTGGCGGGTTCGGCATCGCGGCGCAGCCAGACTTCCTGCTCCCCCTTCAACACGGGACGTGCGGCCTCGGTGAGTTTCAGCCCCCCGTAACCTTCGATATCCACGTTGATGAATCCGGCGGCGACGAGCTGGCGATACACGCTGCTCCATTGCTGCTGAGCCAGTTCCTTGCCGATGCCGAAGACGGAGAGTTGCTGATGGTTGAACTGCTCGACCTTGGGCGACGGCTTGCCCAGCAGCACATCAATAAGATGCACAACGCCGAAGCGCTGCCCGGTGCGATAGACGCAGGACAGCGCCATCTGCGCGGCTTTGCTGGCGTCCCAGGTGTCCACGGGTGACAGGCAGTTGTCGCACTCGTTGCAGTCGCCGGGATGTTCTTCGCCGAAGTAGCGCAGGAGGCTCTGGTGACGGCAGGCGGTGGATTCGCAGAAGCCGAGCAAGGCATCGAGCTTCTGCAGTTCGACGCGCTTGCGTTCTTCCGGTGCATCGCCGGACAGCAGCATCTGGCGCATGGACACGACATCGCCCAGACCGTAGGCCAACCAAGCATTCGCGGGGAGGCCGTCGCGGCCCGCACGACCCGTTTCCTGATAGTAGCCTTCCATGCTCTTGGGCAGATCGAGGTGGGCGACGAAGCGCACGTTGGGCTTGTCGATGCCCATGCCGAAGGCGACGGTGGCGACCATGATCACGCCCTCTTCGCGCAGGAATTTTTTCTGGTTCTTGCTGCGCACCGCGGCATCAAGCCCGGCGTGATACGGCAAGGCATCCCAGCCCTGCTCCTTGAGCCACGCTGCGGTCTCTTCCACCTTCTTGCGCGAGAGGCAATACACGATGCCTGCATCATCGGGGTGCTCTGTTTCAAGGAAGGTCTGCAATTGCTTGCGCGCATTGTCCTTGAGCGTGACGCGATAACGGATGTTGGGGCGGTCGAAGCTGGAGACGAATTGCTCTGCCTGCTCCAGTGACAGGCGTTCGACGATCTCGCCGCGCGTGGGCGCATCGGCGGTGGCGGTGAGTGCGATGCGCGGCACACTCGGGAAGCGCTCGTGCAACACGGTCAACCCGCGGTATTCCGGACGGAAGTCGTGCCCCCATTGCGAGACGCAGTGCGCTTCGTCGATGGCGAACAGGGCGATGTTGTTGTCCTGATTCAGGCGCTCCAGCAGATTCAGGAATCCTTCGGTCAACAGCCGTTCCGGCGCGACGTACAACAGTTTCAATTCGCCGCGCATCAATTGCCGCGACACCTCACGCGCCTCTTCGGCGTCCAGGCTGGAATTGAGGAAAGCAGCCGGCACACCCAACTGTTTGAGCGCATCGACCTGATCCTGCATCAGCGCGATCAGGGGCGACACGATGATGCCGACACCTTTGCGCATCAGAGCCGGAATCTGGTAACACAGCGACTTGCCGCCGCCCGTGGGCATCAGCACCAGGGCATCTCCGCCCGCCACCACATGCTCGACGATGGCCTGCTGCGCCCCTCTGAAAGAGGTATAGCCGAAGGTGTCGCGCAGGATCTGTTGGGTGGTGCCGGTGGTCATGGATATGGCGATTCGTTCTGAGTACGCTAGCTTACCCTGAGCGGCACAATTTGGCTTGTGCGCGCTTGGCCGATGGTATGATTTGAACCGAAAGACTCGAACCGAGATTTACCCAGAAAGGTCATTGATGAGCATCCGCACCGTTTCTACCCAACCCTTTTCCGACCAGAAACCAGGCACTTCCGGCCTGCGCAAGAAGGTCCCAGTATTCCAGCAGCCGAATTATCTGGAGAATTTCGTCCAGAGCATCTTCGACAGCATCGCCGCGCCAAAAGGAGCATCACTGGTGCTCGGCGGCGACGGGCGCTATTACAACCGCGAAGCGATCCAAATCATTCTGAAGATGGCAGCGGCAAACGGTTTTGGTGAAGTGCTGGTGGGATGCGGCGGCATCCTTTCCACGCCGGCGGCCTCCTGCGTGATCCGCAAATACAAGACCTACGGCGGCATCATCCTCTCGGCCAGCCACAACCCCGGCGGCCCCAAAGAAGACTTCGGCATCAAGTACAACAGCAACAACGGCGGCCCGGCCACCGAGACGGTGTCCGAGGCGATCTACGCCAAGAGCAAGACCCTCTCCAGCTACCGCATCCTCGATGCGACTGATGTGGCACTCGACAAGCTGGGTGAGACCACGTTGGGCGGCATGAAGGTGAAGGTGATCGACCCGGTGAGCGACTATGCCGAACTGATGGAGTCGCTGTTCGATTTCGCCGCGATCCGCGCACTGCTCAAAGGCGGCTTCAGAATCAAGTTCGACGCGATGCACGCAGTGAACGGGCCGTATGTCAAAGATATTCTGGAAACGCGTCTCGGCGCATCAGCAGGCAGCGTGATGAATGCCGTGCCGCTGGAAGATTTCGGCGGCGGCCATCCCGATCCCAACCTGACTTATGCGCATGACCTGGTGGAGATCATGTTCGGCGCGGATGCACCGGATTTCGGCGCGGCATCCGATGGCGACGGCGACCGCAACATGATCCTGGGCAAGCGCTTCTTCGTGACGCCATCGGACAGCCTCGCGCTGATCGCGGCCAATGCCACATTGGTTCGCGGCTACTCAAAGGGGTTGGCGGGTGTGGCGCGCTCGATGCCCACCAGCGCGGCAGTGGATCGCGTGGCAAAAGCCCTGGGCATCCCCTGCTTCGAGACCCCGACCGGCTGGAAATTCTTCGGCAACCTGATGGATGCGGGCAAGGTCACGCTGTGCGGCGAAGAAAGCTTCGGAACTGGTTCAGACCATGTGCGCGAGAAAGACGGACTTTGGGCGGTGCTGTTCTGGCTCAACATCGTTGCCGCACGCAAGCAATCGGTGGAAGAGATCGTGCGCGCACACTGGGCGAAATACGGCCGCAACTTCTATTCGCGCTACGACTATGAAGGCTTGCCAACGGAAGCGGCGAACGGCGTGATGCAGCATCTGCGCGACAACTTCGCCAAGCTGACCAGCAAGACGTTCGGTAAATACACGATTCAGACCTGCGACGACTTCAGCTACACCGATCCGGTAGACGGCAGCGTGAGCAAGGGCCAGGGCGTACGCATCCTGTTCAGCGATGGCTCGCGCATCATCTTCCGCCTGTCCGGCACGGGTACCGAAGGCGCGACGTTACGAGTCTATCTGGAAGCGTATGAGATGGATGCATCGCACCATCATCTGGACGCGCAGGAAGCACTTAAGGAATTGATCCAGATCGCGCTGAGCATCTCGGAACTGCAGACGCGTACCGGAAGGGATCAGCCTACGGTCATTACTTGATCTTGCCTTTTGGCGGCGTTGCGGCGGCCACACCAGAGGCCGTTGCAGCCCCTTCTCCGCCGACTACCTGAAAGAACACTTCACCCTGCTTGACCATGCCGAGCTCGCTGCGCGCGCGCTCTTCGATGGCATCGGTTCCGCGTTTTAGATCGCGCACTTCGGCATCCAGTGCCGCATTGCGCTTCAGGGTCTGCTCGTTGGTTTGTTTCTGGGCTTTGACCTGCTGCCCCATGTCCCACACCTTCAACCAGCTACCCTTCCCCAGCCACAGCGGATATTGCAACAGCAGGAGAAGGGACAGCAGGATGTAGGTGACAACACGCACGCATCAACCTAGCTGGTAATAAGCCCCGCGTCCCGGATAGGAAGCGCTGTCACCGAGGTCTTCCTCGATACGCAACAACTGGTTGTACTTCGCCATACGGTCGGAACGCGACAGTGAACCGGTCTTGATCTGCATGACATTGGTCGCCACAGCCAGGTCGGCGATGGTGGAGTCTTCCGTTTCGCCGGAGCGGTGCGAGATCACGGCGGTGTAGCCGGCACGCTTGGCCATCTCGATGGCGGCGAAGGTTTCGGTCAATGTACCGATCTGGTTCACCTTGATCAGGATGGAGTTTGCGATGCCGCGCTTGATGCCTTCGCTCAGGATCTTGGTGTTGGTCACGAAGATATCGTCGCCGACCAGCTGGATGGTTTTGCCGAGACGGTCGGTCAATGCCTTCCAGCCGTCCCAGTCGTGTTCGCTCATGCCGTCTTCCAGCGTGATGACCGGATACTTGTCCACCCACGAAGCGTACATGTCGATGATCTGCGCGCCAGTCAGTGTCAGGCCGTCGGCCTTCAGATGGTATTTGCCGTCCTTGTAGAACTCGGAAGCGGCTGCATCGATACCGATCGCCACATCGGCGCCGGGCACATAGCCGGCAGCTTCGATAGCTTCAACGATGACCTTCAGAGCTGCTTCGTTGGAACCCAGGGCCGGTGCAAAACCGCCCTCGTCGCCCACGGTGGTGGCCAAGCCGCGTTTGTGCAGGATCGCCTTCAGTGCGTGGAACACTTCGGCACCGCAACGCAGCGCTTCACGGAAGCTTTGCGCGCCGACCGGAATGATCATGAATTCCTGGATATCCGCACCGCCGGTTGCATGTGCGCCGCCGTTGATGATGTTCATCATCGGCACCGGCATCTCCATGCGTGCCGCACCGCCGAGGTAGCGATACAGCGGCAGGCCGCTCTCTTCCGCTGCGGCACGTGCCACGGCCATTGACACGGCGAGAATGGCATTCGCGCCAAGGCGCGATTTGGTATCGGTACCGTCCAGCTCAATCATGGTCTGGTCGATGAAAGCCTGTTCAGCGGCATCCAGGCCGATGATGGCTTCAGCGATCTCGGTGTTCACGTTCTCGACGGCTTTCAGCACGCCCTTGCCCAGATAGCGCTGCTTGTCGCCATCGCGCAACTCGATCGCTTCTTTCTCGCCGGTGGATGCACCGGAAGGTACTGCGGCACGGCCCATCACACCCGATTCCAGCAACACGTCCGCTTCTACGGTCGGGTTACCACGGGAATCCAAAATCTCACGCGCTATCACATCAACAATTGCACTCATTCTTCTTCCTTCACTCACACACTTTTTAAGTTAACGTTCTCTTCGATAAAACCTTGTTGCTTCACCAGGGCGTCCAGCGCCTTCAGTGTCTCTAACATCGCCGACAGATGCCCCAGCGGAAATGCATTGGGACCGTCCGACATCGCTTTGGCGGGATCGGGATGCGTCTCCATGAATATGCCGGCAATGCCAGCCGCCACAGCTGCGCGCGCCAATACCGGCACGAACTCGCGTTGTCCGCCGCTGGATGTGCCCTGCCCGCCGGGCAGCTGCACCGAGTGCGTGGCATCGAACACCACCGGGCAGCCGGTGTTGCGCATCACCGCCAGCGAGCGCATGTCAGAAACCAGATTGTTGTAGCCGAAAGAGGCACCGCGCTCGCACACCATGATGGTGTCGCCGCCGCTCACTTCGCGCGCCTTGTCGACCACGTTCTTCATGTCCCACGGAGAAAGGAACTGGCCTTTCTTGATGTTCACCGGCTTGCCGGACTTCGCCACGGCATGGATGAAATCGGTCTGGCGGCACAGGAACGCGGGTGTCTGCAGCACATCAACAACCGCTGCCACGGGCCCGATCTCGTCTTCACTATGCACATCGGTCAACACCGGCACGCCGATCTGCGCTTTGACCTTCTCCAGTATCTTCAGCCCCGCTTCCATGCCGAAGCCGCGAAAGGTCTTGCCCGAACTGCGGTTAGCCTTGTCGTACGAGGATTTGTAGATGAACGGGATACCGAGCTTCTGACAGATCTCTTTCAGCTGGCCCGCGGTATCCAGCGCCATCTGCTCCGACTCGATCACGCAGGGACCGGCGATCAGGAACAGCGGCTTGTCCAAACCCACTTCGAAGTTACACAGTTTCATGCTGCTTCCTTGCGCTTGACCGCCGCTTCGACATACGCCTTGAACAGCGGATGCCCGGTGCGCGGCGTGGAGGTGAACTCGGGGTGGAACTGCACGCCTACGAACCAGGGATGCATGCTCTGCGGCAATTCCATCATCTCAGGCAGATCCTCGGAAGGTGTGCGAGCGGAAATTACAAGGCCAGTCTTTTCCAGCGCGGGAACGTAATGGTTGTTCACCTCGTAGCGATGGCGGTGACGTTCGTTCACTTCGTCGCCGTAGATGCGCTGCGCCATGGTGTTGGGCTTGACCGGGCAGCGTTGCGATCCGAGGCGCATGGTGCCGCCCATATCCGAATCGGCGCTGCGCTTAGCGACCTTGCCGTCGCGATCCAGCCACTCGGTGATCAACGCAACCACAGGGTGCTCTGTTTCAAGATTGAATTCAGTGCTGTTCGCGTCACTCATGCCCGCAACATGGCGCGCATATTCGATGACCGCCAGTTGCATACCGAGGCAGATGCCGAGATAAGGGACATTGTTCTCGCGCGCATAACGGATCGAAGCGATCTTGCCTTCCGTGCCGCGCACGCCGAAGCCGCCGGGAACCAGAATGGCATCGAGATTCTTCAGGCAGTCCGTGCCTTCGTTCTCGATCACCTCGGAGTCCAAATATTCGATATTTACTCTAGTCGCAGTATGAATGCCCGCATGGCGCAAAGCCTCGATCAGCGACTTGTACGATTCGGTTAGGTCGACATACTTGCCGACCATGCCGATGGTAATCTCGTGCTGCGGGTTCTCCTGCGCCTTGATCAGGTTCTGCCACACCGTCAGATCGGCAGGCGGTGCGTTCAACGCCAGTTCTTCGCAGATGATACGATCCAGACCCTGCTCATGCAGCATCTGCGGCACCTTGTAGATACTGTCCGCATCCCACATCGAAATCACGCTGTCTTCGCGCACGTTGGCGAACAGCGATATCTTGGCGCGCTCGTCATCCGGAATACGGCGATCGGCACGGCACAGCAACGCGGTCGGGAAGATGCCGATCTCGCGCAGCTTCTGTACACTGTGTTGTGTCGGCTTGGTCTTCAGCTCGCCTGCGGTCGCGATATAGGGAACCAGCGTGAGGTGGACATAGGCCACCTGATGACGACCCATGCGCAGACCCATCTGGCGCGCCGCCTCGAGGAACGGCAGCGATTCGATGTCACCCACTGTACCGCCGATCTCGACGATCGCCACATCCGCGTTCCCATCCAGGGATGCAGCTGCTCCGCGCTCGACGAACGCCTGGATCTCATTGGTGATATGCGGGATCACCTGCACTGTCTTGCCCAGATACTCGCCACGGCGTTCCTTGCGGATCACGCTCTCGTAGATCTGTCCGGTGGTGAAATTGTTGGCCTTGCGCATCTTGGCCGAGATGAAACGCTCGTAATGTCCCAGATCCAGATCGGTCTCGGCACCGTCTTCGGTGACGAATACCTCTCCGTGCTGGAACGGGCTCATCGTGCCCGGATCGACGTTGATATAGGGATCCAACTTGAGCATCGTGACTTTGAGGCCACGCGACTCGAGGATAGCCGCAAGTGAAGCGGCGGCGATGCCTTTTCCTAAGGAAGAGACAACGCCGCCGGTTATAAATATGTACTTTGTCATGGAGTGCGATTGTATCCCAAAACAGTCGGCCTCTCAAAGGAAGAAGCACGCGAAATGAGGCAGTTGCAACAGCCGCCGAGCGGGGTATTTACGTGCGCTGTAAACAACAAAGCCCTCACTGGGAGGGCTTTGTTGTTTGTAAGGAGTCTGACGATGACCTACTTTCACATGCGTATGCACACTATCATTGGCGCGAAGTCGTTTCACTGTCCTGTTCGAGATG